>Ga0222713_10000033_pt1 | contig 136960 bp, 200 predicted proteins | sample C33_649DmetaG_FD_165061 | JGI IMG/M metagenome (GOLD analysis project Ga0222713, IMG submission 165061) | Estuarine water microbial communities from San Francisco Bay, California, United States - C33_649D | ecosystem: Environmental > Aquatic > Marine > Unclassified | place: USA: California...
TGGAGCTAATGGATCTAGCGGAACCTCTGGATCTAGCGGAACCTCTGGATCTAGTGGATCTAGTGGAACCTCTGGAGCTAATGGATCTAGCGGAACCTCTGGATCTAGCGGAACCTCTGGGTCTAGTGGATCTAGTGGAAAAAGCGGATCTAGTGGAACCTCTGGATCTAGTGGATCTAGTGGATCTAGTGGAACCTCTGGAGCTAATGGATCTAGCGGAACCTCTGGAGCTAATGGATCTAGCGGAACCTCTGGAGCTAATGGATCTAGCGGATCTAGCGGAACCTCCGGGTCTAACGGATCTAGCGGATCCTCTGGATCTAGCGGAACTACCGGGACCTCTGGACTTGCTGGTATAGCTGGAATTAACGGTTCTAACGGAACATCGGGAATATCTGGAGCTACTGGATCCTCCGGAACGTCGGGAACTACTGGAGTTAGTGGATCGGCTGGTACATCTGGTACATCTGGGTCAGGTTTAACGATTAATAATAATGGAAGTAATCGGATAATAACAGCAAACGGAACTTCCGGACAAGTTGATGCGGAATCAACTTTAACTTACGATGGTACAACTTTCTCTTTATTGTTCCAGTCCGGAGATGAGGGAGGTGAGATTTTTCTAAACAAACCTGTTACCAATACATCTATCAACACCGGTGTTACTATTGACGTTTTTCAAAATAGACTTCGCATCTTCGAAAGTGGAGGTACTGCCAGAGGTGCTTATATTGATCTGACAACACAAACCGCTGGAGTTTCTACGAACCTTTCACCAAATGCTTGGCTTTATGTAACAAGAAACACGAGTCAAACAATAGGATCGGGTAGCTGGGCAAATAGAGATGTTATTTTCAACAATCAAGTCTATTCTAATAACATATCATACAACACATCAACAGGATTGGCTACATTGACTGCGGGAACCTATAGAATAACAGCAAGAATTGCGTGGAGTATGGCTGCTAATTATTTAGTACAGTTTTCTTTATTTGACAGTGCAAACACTCAGCTGGGTCCAACTACTGAACTGATACAGCCAACTTCAAGTAGTCCCAATACCAGCGATGCTACTTTTGATATGATATACGATACAGCCTCCTCTATAGACGTTAAAATTAGAACATTAAGTACTACCACAGCTTTATCCGGGGAGTACATTAGAGGGGATTTGAATACACAGTTTATTATTCAGAAGCTTTGATAATCTTTAGAACTTTTCTTTTTCTTTTTGTATAATGTTTATTAACACAAATTAAATGGCAGTACAAATTTATTTACCTGAAAAAATCTACGTTGCTCCGAGTTCAATTCACGGATATGGTGTTTTTGCTAAATCCAGAATAAATGCTGGTGAAATCATAGAGGAATGTACAATTCTCGACCTGGATCTATATAGAAATGATAGCTGTTGGCATGTCCTTGAACACTATAGATTTTTCTTCCCGAATCAAAATCCAACCAAACAAGTTATTCCGACTGGTTATGGTGCTCTCTATAATCATTCAAATAACCCCAATGCAATGTGGAAAAGCTCCGTTTCTAGGGAGACATTTTTCTTTTATGCTATTAGAGACATAGAGCAGAATGAGGAGATTTGCACTTATTACGGAGGAGATGATTATTGGGGTCAGGGCAACCGCATGAAACCGGAAGAGTTAAAGTAAATATATAGAGGGTGATACATCTATTAGAGTATGAAAAATATAATCCGGAAGAGGAGTACAAGTCCGATTCTAGAAGATCTTTAAATCTGGATCTTGTTAGAAAAACTGTTGATTATAAAAGACTAATAGAACTTGGTTTTAAAGAAGACACTTCACACCAACAAGAAATCAACAACACCCTAAAATTCGTCAGAACCACCAATAACAAGAGTGAGAAGGGGCATGATAAAGTTTTCTATACTATTCACCCAACGGGAAAGGTTAGAAGATACAATCCGGTGAAAAACGAAGATAACCCAGGAGAAAGAATGGAAGGCAACGGAAACGATATAAAAGATTTCGGAAAGCCTTTCAGAAGACCATCAGAGTACGGTAAGGGACTTAGATACCTTTGGCAGTATATTAAACGTAAACAAGAAAGAGGGAACTATAGATAATGAGTGACTGTGGATGCGGCTCAGGTTCAGTTTATGAGCCAATTAAAAGAAAAGCTTCTAAAGAGGAGAGCAAAATCCTAAACAAATGGATAATTGATAATCTTGGTAGAAAGCTTTTAATACAGGATCCTATTTATGATATATACAATGATATAATTGGTTATATCACTAAAAATCCGGACGGTAACATCGTTAGAATTTTTAGCACCAACATAAAACAAATTTTAGAAGAATAATATGTTTCACCCAACAGGAAAAATGCCAAACGGAAAAACCTTAATCTGCATGATGGATGAAGAGGATGAACTGGATAACGTTATTGATGAATGTGAATCACCTTCACAGTATGTTAAAGCTATCACGGAATGGTTAAATGAAAATAATTACTGTGTAGAGTGCTGGCAGCTTAAAGAGTATCTTAAAGCTAAAGGTATGAACGAGGAGCAAGTAAATGAAGACATGGTAGCTGCTGCTCCTGCACCAGGCCTAGCTACTTTAGGAAACGTTGGAGGTATGGGAAATCCAGCTCCTCCAAGCCCAGCAGGTGCAACTAACAGCGGATTCTACAATTCTGCTAATAATGGATCTGGTGATAAGTTTACCAGTTTAACTGTTGGAACTCCAGCAGCAAAAGCAAAAAAGCACACAAAAACTATTGTGAGCTACTTGGATTTCATAAAGAAGAAAAAGAAAAAAGCATAATAAAATCCCTAATATGACAAGCCCGTTCGAAAGACGGGCTTTTTTGTTGCTTCATAAAAGACAAAAAGTCACTTATCATATTTTAATAAAAGACAAAAAGTCCATATTTCCCATTCGGAACTTTATTTGACGGAGATAGTTAGAGAAAAACAATTCCATTATGGAATCTTTTCGTAAAAATCAACTAAAAATAATAAATTTAAACAAATGGCAAAAGTAATTGGTATTGACCTAGGAACAACAAATTCATGTGTTTCCGTAATTGAAGGAAGCACCCCTGCAGTTATTGTTAACTCAGAAGGAAAGAGAACTACCCCAAGTGTGGTTTCATTTAAAGATGGTGAAATTAGAATCGGAGATCCTGCAAAGAGACAAGCGATAACAAATCCAGAAAACACCGTTTACTCAGTAAAAAGATTCATTGGGTCTAATTACAATGAGATTAAGAGCGAGGCTGGTAAAATGCCTTATAAAGTTAAGAACGAAAAAGGCGGTAAAGTGGTTGTCGAAGCAAACGGCAAAACTTACGTACCGCAGGAGATCTCTGCAATGGTTCTACAGAACTTAAGAAAAACTGCAGAAGATTATTTAGGTGAGGACGTCAAACAGGCTGTGATCACAGTTCCTGCATACTTCAACGATAGCCAGAGACAAGCAACAAAAGAAGCTGGAGAAATTGCGGGATTGGAGGTACTTCGTATTATTAACGAGCCTACAGCTGCTGCTTTAGCTTATGGATTAGATAAAGGAGATAAAGATGTTAAAGTTGCAGTGTATGACTTAGGCGGAGGTACATTCGACGTTTCTATATTAGAAATCGGATCTGGTGTATTTGAGGTTCTTTCTACAAACGGTGACACCCATTTAGGAGGAGATAACTTCGATGAGAAGATTATTGATTGGATCGTATCTGAATTTAAGGCTGAAACAGGGATCGATGCTGCTAAGGATCCAATGGCTTATCAAAGAATTAGGGAAGGTGCGGAGAAGGCTAAGGTTGAACTTTCTGCTTCTAACGAAACCGAGATTAATCTCCCTTATTTGAGCGCAAACTCTGAAGGTCCTAAGCATTTCGTAAAGAGATTATCTAAAGCACAATTTGAGTCTATGTGCGAGGATCTTATTAAGAGAACATTAGAACCATGTAGGAAAGCCCTAAAAGATGCCGGATTAACAGCAGAACAAGTTGACGAGGTTATCCTGGTTGGTGGATCTACTAGAATTCCTAAAGTTCAGGAAGAGGTTGAAAAGCTATTTGGTAAAAAACCTTCGAAGGGAGTTAACCCAGACGAGGTGGTAGCTATTGGTGCTGCTATTCAAGGTGGTGTATTAGCTGGAGATATCAAAGACGTACTTTTATTAGACGTTACCCCACTTTCTTTAGGTATAGAAACTGTAGGCGGTGTATTTACTAAGCTAATTGAGTCTAATACAACAATCCCAGTAACAAAGAGTGAGGTATTCTCTACTGCTGCTGATAATCAACCAGCTGTTGAAATCCACGTGTTACAGGGAGAAAGATCAATGGCTATCGATAACAGATCACTTGGCAGATTCCAATTAACAGATATCCCTCCTGCAATGAGGGGTATTCCTAAAATTGAGGTTACCTTTGATATCGATGCCAACGGGATCATCAAAGTTTCTGCTAAAGACCAAGGAACAGGAAAAGCACAAAACATTAGAATTGAATCTGGATCTAAGTTAAGCGACGAAGAGATCGAAAAAATGAGGAATGAAGCTAAGCTTAACGAAGAAGCTGATAAGGAGAGATTGAGAAAATCTCAGGTCGTTAACACTGCTGATTCCATGTGTTTCCAAATGGAAAAAGCTATTGAAGACTTCGGTGAAAAGATCTCGGATTCCGATAGAGAAGAGATGAAATCTAAAATCCAGGAACTAAGATCAATTAAAGATGGCGAGGATGTTGATGCTATTGAAGCTAAAATGAAAGAACTTGGTGACAAGATGAACGAGATAGCTTCGGCTGTATATGCAGCAGCCCAGCAATCTCAATCTGAGGATTCGGCAGAAAATACAAGCGAAAGCAACGAGGAAGTTCAAGAAGCAGAGTACGAGGAGATTAAATAAGCATTTTACATAGATTAAAAGCCGGGATTAACTATCCTGGCTTTTTTGTGATATATAGTAATGTAAAAAAATATATCAGATGAAAACATTTAAACATTTCAAGGGCGGAACTAACGAAGGTCTAGAGCTCGAAGGCATAGAAATAACATCAGCTTCTGGCGTTACCTCTCCCAAATCTCTTCCTGCTGATATTGTTGCAGTATTCGAAAAAAGACTAGCAGATGAGTATATCGCTCACTACACATATAGAAACGCAGCTAACTGGTGTAGAAACGCAAATTATAAAAAAGCCGCTGCTTATTTCGAAGGTGAAGCAGCAGAGGAATTAGAACATGCTAAAGGACTCCAGGATTATTTGACCCAGTGGAACATTCTTCCCCAGATTCCTGCAGTAAACGTACCTAACGAATTTGATTCATTAGTCAATATTATTGACGAAGCTTACGACATCGAATATAAGTTATTGCAAAGCTATTCTGCCCTTCAGCACGCCCTTTGTGATTCACACCCAGCAACTTTCAACTTCATCCAAAAATATGTTGATATTCAGAATGAGTCAGTTGGAGCTTACTCTGATCTATTAAATGCACTCATGTTAATCAACATAGATAACAAATTAGATCTTTTGATTTTCGAGGAAAGATATTTCTAAATAGAAATTATTTATGAAGCACATTAAAGGAATAAACGAAGGCATGCCATTTTTTACCACATTTAGTGGCCCGGTAACTTTCATGAATGCTGTTAAAATTTACGACAAAAATGATTTCTTTAAATTCGATAAAGAAGTTATTAAAGAATGTGGTAAATTAAAGAAAAAATACCAAGGTCCAGATGCTAAAGCATACTTCGATTCCTTAGTATCGAATTCTCCAGTTCTTGTAATTGACATGGACGAAAACAGAAAGCTTATAATAAACTACAATCAGGAAACTCAGAATTACGACATTGTCGAAGAGGAATATGGATGGGGAAGTGGATGGTAAAAAACTAATAAATTAAAATTATGAAGCATATCAAATTATTCGAGAATTTTTCAGCTAAAAAATTTACTGACGCTGAATTAGAGAAAATAAAATCCGATGTTGTAAGATTATCCCAACCCGGCTTTTTCGATCGTTGGGAACTACCTGCATATTTGGCAGAGGTAAGCGATAATGACCCTGAAACCGAGGAATATCTAGTTAATCTATTAAAGGACAAGGGTGTTGATTTTACCGGAACAGATTATGAAGATCCGATCTATTTTAAAAGAAGATAAGAATAAGAAATAATTTCAAAATAAAGCCGGGCCAAAAAGCTCGGCTTTATTTTTTTATACCGGATCCTTTCCTTATATTTGCAAAAAAAAGAAGAAATGCCAGAAGGACCGGAAGTAAGAAGAATGGCCGAGGGATTGGCCAAAAGAATAGTTGGTAAGGACCTAACTGAGGCTGAAATACTCGGGGGTAAGTGGTTAAAGAAAGAACCTACAGGAATTGATATTATTAGGCAGAGCCTATCAAAAGGGCCTCTCCGAGTGGAATGGGTTAAGGTTAAAGGCAAATTCATCTACGCCAAAATGGGGAATTTGTTTATGTGGAACACTCTAGGCATGAGCGGAGGCTGGAGAGATCTTAGAGGAAAGCATTCGCATTTCGTTCTTAGACTTTCTGATTCTTCTGAGGTTTTCTTTGAGGATGTAAGAAGATTCGGTAATATCTCTTTCCACTCAGATCCCGACGAGATCCAAAAGAAGTTGAATGGAGCAGGTCCGGATATGTTGAATAGCGAGGTGTCCTTTTCTGAGTTTTATGCTAGACTATCAAAATCACCAAACAAGAATATCTGTAAAGCTATCATGGATCAGAAAGTGATCTCTGGGGTAGGTAACTACATAAAATCAGAAGCACTGTACAGAGCTGGCATTTCACCCCACTTAAAGATCTCCGAAATCCCACAGGATAGGATGGAGAAGCTTTGCGAGTGGATAAAAACGATAATCCGGACTTCTTACGAGCAAGGTGGAGCGACACTAGCCACATACACAGACATGGACAATAACCACGGGGACTTTGTATTCTCTTTCCATGTTTATCGCAAGGATAAAGATCCTCTGGGTAACACAGTTCTTCACGAGGTTACAGAGGACGGTAGGATGACACATTGGGTTTCTGAAATGCAAAGCTAATGGCGGAAAGGGAAATTCTAATACAGGAGGATTACTTAGACAACCCATGGAGAATGATGGTTTGTTGCATCCTGCTAAATCAAACAAACAACAAGCAAGTAAGACCGATTTTAAGCTCCGTATTTGAGCTTATTCCTGATCCTATATCTACTATTGGGTGTGATCCCGAAAAGCTAGCAGCGGTCATAAAAACCACCGGATTTCAGAACGTAAAAGCATCCCGGATAATAAAGCTTAGCCAAAAATGGGTTGATGGATTTGAACATGTGAGCCAGTTACCAGGGATTGGTAAATACGGAGTAGATTCATGGGATATTTTTATAGAGGGTAATCTATCTGTTACTCCAACTGATAAAAAATTAATAGGTTACTTGGAATATATAAAATAAAAAAATTAAATCATCAACTATGAAACGAATAAAATTATACGAAGTTTTCTTTTACGGACAGGATGGAAATACTGGGTCTATGGATTCGAGCGTTCCGAATCGCGGAAAATCTGGTATGGTTTATCTTGATATGCTTCCTAAAGGTCTTAAAAATGAACTGACAAGACCTGTTAAAGATATGCTTATGAATTCTAATGCGTCAGATTGGGATGCCCTGGATTACATCATGCCAAAAATAGAAAAATTGATGGCTAAGTCGGGACTTCAGTGGAATAGATTTCCGGGGATGATGAGTATTTCGGGTATAAAAACTATGGATCAATTTATAAACTGGTTGGAAAAAGGATATTGCCAGGCATTAGAAGATGCTTATTTCTCCTAAACTATAGATCCCTGTATTTAAGCTTATACCGGATTCTCTACCTACTGTTTATTAGTAGACCTTCCAATTAGGGATAATGACTATGGATTTCATGTTACGCTTTTTGGCCGGCATAACATACTCGACAAATTCCTCAAATAGCTTTATGTGTTTCAAGCTTCATCTATTATTTTCAAACAAACTTCGTTAACGAATTCCTCCATGTCTTTTGGATCGATTGTGTCCACGGAGTCTGTCATTTTGTGACAGTTGAATAGCATTTTAAAGTTTAAATATTCCCCATCCTTATTTATAACCGGGCTTTTTTCTTCAGTTACTGGAAGGGGATTGATCACAGTGCTATTTATCCCGTATTTCTTGAAGATTACCGAGTCATTGAAAGGAACATTTACAATTGGGCATTCAAATCTGTTTGCAATCCAATCTGTTAAAGGTGTTCCCATTGCACCCACGAAGAAGCTTTTTCCGCCCTTACCTGTTAGTTCCAAATTAAGAACCCATTTGCATTTAAAATCTCCGCCTTTAATTCTTTCTGCTAATCTATTAGAACCTATACCTCCAAATTCCTCGCCATCCAATATAACGACGTTTACATCTGGTCTTAGCTTCTTAATCATTAAAGCATTTATAACTGAACATGAATTGTCATTAGCATTATCAGAATCCTTGTTTACTATATCGTGGTGAGCCACAACAAATTTATCAGATGATCCGGGAAGTACTATATTGAAGTAGTTATTAACGCTTCTCTTTATTTCACCAGCAATTGCTTTTAACTTTTCCGAATACTCGTCTTCCAATTGGTAGTATTGTTCCTCGTGGAAATCAATAGCTTCCTCGTCGTTTTCTAATCCCGATTCTTCAAAGTCAGCATCTAGATCTTCCACCTTCTGGCGAAACTCTTTATAAAGATCAAGTGCTTGTTTTCTTTTTTCTGGTGATAACGTATCTACGATATAACGGAAATCCCTCATCGTCATATCGTCACCAGCATTAGATTTGTCTTGTTGGAAAGTATCTAACTCGTATTTAAGACCCATTTGATCACAAAGATCAAGTAGGAAATTTACCCTTGGTGTAGGATTCTCCCCGTTTCTAAAACAGTTTCCTAAATTTTTGACTTTGCAAAAGTCGTATATTTTTGAGTACATATGTTTTCTTACAAATTTAGGGTATTATTACGGATAAAAAAATTAATTATCTTTTTTTAGAGGATCTTTCCTTAAAAGAATCCTTTATGTAGTTGGTTATCTGAGCCCCTGATTTTTTACCCCCGTCTAGGAACTTATTGAATTTCTCAGATTTACCTTCTTCATCCAGAAAATCGTGAAAATATGATGCCTCGAACATGGCATCAACAACCTCTGGCAGTGGTTGGTTCTGTGTTTTATAGTTTCTAGAATTGACTCTAATCTCCGAATTCTGTCCAGGAACGTCGATACTACCAGGAGAATCGAGCCATTCATTTAGGAAATCTGAAATATTTTTTAAATTTTTCATCTTTTTATATATCCTAGGCGGAAACTTAAGTTAGGATCGGAATAAAAAGATGGTACCAGAATAAAACATACGTAAATAAAAAATAATGATCGTAGACATTGAGAACAGGGGAGAATATCTTAAAGTATCACATTTCACTGAAGAAGGCGACTTAGCTTTCTTGGATGTTCCGATTCCTGAAGAAGAAAGATTTGTTTGGGAAAAGTGCAGTCCTAGTAATTCAGCAAAAGATAAAGAATGGAAAACTTGGACTGGTGACCCGGTCAAAAAACTCAAAACTCAGAAGTACGACAAATATAGGATGGCTCAGATTCTAATCGAGGCAGATCCTGAATTAACAGCTCCTCTATGGTCTTACCAAACTCCTAAGAAATACTTCGTCGATATCGAGGTTGAGATCACAGAAGATATGGCGGCAGCATTAGACACAGAAAATGCTAAAAACCGTGTTTTATCAATAGGAATTGCAACAGACAAATGCAAGTTGATCATTTTAGGTCTGGACCCATTAACTCCCGAGCAACAAGCCAACATTTACAAGAAGACCAACGAGTACTTTAAAAAGACTGGGGATGAATGGTCATTCAAATATAAGCAGTTTGAAAGCGAGTACGATATGATGTACACTTTCTTCAAAGAGCTTGGTCCTAAAATGCCAGTTATAACGGGTTGGAACTGGCTAGGATATGACTGGCCGTATCTTATTAACAGAGCAAAGAAGCTGGGGATTGATCCTAAGATCATCTCTCCTGGCGGATATCTTATAGGCAAACAGCAACTTCCTGTCCACTTACTAATGTTTGACTACTTGGAAATTTACAAGAAGTGGGACCGAGTTATCAAGATCAAAGAAAGCAATAGATTGGATTATGTAGCTGATAAAGCTATCGGGTTAAAAAAGATTGAATACAACGGAACACTCCGAGATCTATACCAATCCAATTTTGAAGATTTCATTTACTATAACGCAGTTGACTGCGCTTTAGTTCATTATATCGACCAGAAGCTTAAGACAATGCAAACGTTCTTCAAAATAGCTATGATTAGCGGTGTGGAGATAAACAGATGCCTTTCCCCCGTTTGGTCAACTGAAATCATGATGCTCAGAAAGTTCTTAGAACGCAAACAGCTATTTGTTGTGGAAAACAGAGAGGAAGTACACGTTAAGTTTGCTGGAGGTTACGTTAAAGAACCTATCACCGGATTACACGAATGGGTAGCCTGCTATGACTTTGCATCTCTATACCCAAACACGATGGTTCAGTGGAACATCTCGCCGGAAGCGTACAGGGGTAAAAATCCAGTAAATCCCAAGGAAGATTGGGTCAGAACAGCTTCAGGAGCATGCTTTGCTTCGGATGAAGAAAATCCTATACTTAAGATAATTATTAAGGATTTGTATGCTAAACGTCGTAAGACAAAAGACAAAATGTTAGAGCTGGAATATGAAATTGACCAGCTGAAAAAAAAGATCGGTAAAAATTAAAAATAACTCCCGTCTGGCCCCCAGTCCCCGGAAATCGATCGATATATAAAAAACCCGGTGGTGGAGACCTAGACGAAAAAACCTAGTCAAAAATCACAAATATGGCAAATACAGACAACCAATGCAAAGATCTTCTCGTTGAGAATGACTACGTAAAGTCCACGCATCATCTGGGCACTTTAATGACCCTTCAAAAGAACACTCAAGAGAAAGTGTATGGGTACGATTTCGCAAACCTCACTCTAGGGGAAATCAAAGACTTCTGGCTTTGGAACACTAGAGCAATCGAGGATGAAATCTCCGAAGCATACGACGCTCTAGGAGGAGTTTCTAATAATGGGGAAACCTCAATCGGCAACGCAGTTTGGAAACCTTGGAAAAGTAATCACAAGAAAGCTTACACAATGAAGATATCCGACTTGTCTCCTGAAGACGTGAAAGAACTTAAGATGGAACTAGTGGATATCCAGCACTTCGTATTTAATATGATGATTTCCGTTGGTATGACTGCAGACGAACTTTACAACTTCTATCTCTCTAAAAACAAAGAGAATATTAGAAGACAAGAAAACAATTATTAAAAAATTAATTAAAAAACATGGAAGATTTTTATTCTATACCTGAGCCTATTTTACAGGAAAATCCCGATAGGTTTGTTTTATTCCCAATAGAACACCACGATATCTGGAAAATGTATAAACAGCAACAAGCGTGTATTTGGACAGCAGAAGAAATTGATTTAGCACAAGATTTAAACGATTGGAGAAACAGATTAAGCGACGACGAAAGATATTTCATCAAGAACGTTTTGGCATTCTTCGCAGCTTCGGATGGTATAGTAAATGAAAATTTGGCGGAAAACTTCTTGTCTGAAGTTCAGTACACCGAGGCAAAGTTCTTTTATGGTTTCCAGATAATGATGGAGAATATTCACTCAGAAACATATTCACTTCTAATCGACACTTACATTCAGGATCCAGCAGAAAAGAACACGCTTTTACATGCTATTGATACCATACCTGCCGTTAAGAAAAAAGCTGAATGGGCACTTAAATGGATAGGATCCCCTCATTTCCAAGAAAGATTGGTGGCATTTGCTGCTGTTGAAGGTATCTTCTTTAGTGGATCTTTCTGTTCTATTTTCTGGTTAAAGAAAAGAGGACTTATGCCAGGCCTATCATTCTCTAATGAGCTGATCTCGAGAGACGAGGGTATGCACACAGATTTTGCTGTGATGTTGCATAACAATCACTTAGCAAATAAAGTTTCCGAAGAGAGAATCAAAGAAATTATCACAAGTGCTTTGGAAATCGAAAAGGAATTTATCACCGAATCCCTTCCTGTTAGATTGATAGGAATGAACGCAGATCTAATGAAACAATACCTAGAGTTTGTAGCAGACAGATTGCTTATGGATTTAGGTTGTTCTAGAGTATACAACTCTGAAAATCCGTTTGACTTTATGGCAAACATTTCACTACAGGGTAAAACTAATTTCTTTGAAAAAAGAGTTGGGGAATACCAAAAATCAGGAGTAATGAATAAATCTGAGGATTCATTCGACTTCGACGCTGACTTCTAAAAAATAATATAAACTAAAAATGCAAGTAATAAAAAGAGATGGCTCGAAAGAGCCTGTGAGATTTGAGAAGATATCTAATAGAGTAAGAAAAATGACATACGGCTTAAATGCTGATTATGTTGATCCCATCGAAATAGCACAAAAGGTAATTGCCGGTATTTACGACGGAATTACAACAGAAGAATTGGATAACCTTGCAGCAGAAACTGCAGCTTCATTGATTCCTAGACACCCGGATTATTCTGTGTTAGCATCAAGAATAGCAGTATCTAAATTACACAAATCAACTAACAAAAAATTCTCGGAAACTATTCAGGATTTATATTCTTACATTGACCCAGAAACTAATCAACCAGCTGGTTTAATTAACGAGGAAACATACAATGCTGTAATGAAGAATAAGCAGAAGTATGATGGTGCTATTATCCATGAGAGAGATTTTAATTTCGAGTACTTCGGATTTAAAACTTTGGAGAAAAGCTACCTTTTAAAAATGAATGGTTCTCCAGCTGAAAGTCCTCAGCACATGTACATGAGAGTTGCTGCTGGTATTTGGGGAGAAGATACTAAGAACGTAATTAAAACTTACGAGCTTTTATCTAATAACATGATGACACACGCAACGCCGACATTGTTTAATGCTGGTACTAAAAAGCCACAGCTTTCTTCTTGTTTCTTGTTAACAATGGCAGATGACTCAATCGCTGGAATTTACAAAACTCTTTCTGACGTTGCAGTTATTTCTCAGAATGCTGGAGGTATTGGATTAGCTATTCATAACATTAGAAGTACAGGTTCTTATATCAAAGGAACAAATGGAACTTCAAACGGTATCGTTCCGATGTTGAAGGTATTCAACGAGACTGCTAGATACGTAGATCAAGGAGGCGGAAAAAGAAAAGGTTCATTTGCTATTTATATTGAGCCTTGGCACGCAGACATTGAAGACTTCTTGGATCTAAGAAAGAATACAGGTAAAGAGGAATTAAGAGCTAGAGATTTATTTTTGGCACTTTGGGTTTCTGACTTATTTATGAAGAGGGTAAAAGAGAATTCGGATTGGTCCCTATTCTCTCCTTCCGACGTTCCCGGCCTTTGGGAGCTTTACGGAGATGATTTCGAAAAAGCTTATTTAGAAGCTGAAGCTTCGGGAAAAGCAAGAAAGGTTATTAAAGCTAGAGAGCTTTGGACTAAGGTGATAGATTCACAGATAGAAACCGGAACACCTTATATGCTTTACAAAGATGCAGCAAATAAGAAATCCAATCAACAAAATCTAGGTACTATCAAGAGTTCAAATCTTTGTACAGAGATATTAGAATATACAGATAAAGATGAACAAGCAGTTTGTAACCTAGCTTCTATTCCAGTTAACAAGTTCTTAAAATCTACGGATGCAAGAACCTCTAAGATTAATAGAGGTAGATGCGAGGTTGATCATAAAGCTCTTTATGATGTTGCTTATCAAACAACAATTAACTTGAATAGAGTTATTGATATCAACTACTATCCAACAGAGGAAACTAAAAGATCAAACTTTAGACATAGACCAATCGGTATCGGTATTCAAGGATTAGCTGATCTTTATGCTACCATGAGTATTCCATTTACTTCTGAAGAAGCTATGAAGACCAACGAAGATGTTTTTGAAACTATCTATTTTGCAGCAATGACAGCTTCAATGGACTTAGCTAAAAGGGATGGTAAATACGAAACTTTTGATGGTTCGCCACTCAGCAAAGGCGATTTTCAATTTAATCTTTGGGGCTTCAACGACGATCAACTTTCTGGAAGATGGGATTGGGCTAAATTGAGAAAAGAAGTAATGAAACATGGTACTAGAAACTCTTTATTGTTAGCACCTATGCCAACTGCTTCTACTGCTCAGATTATGGGTAACAACGAAGCATTTGAACCTTTCACTTCGAATATTTATACGAGAAGAACATTAAGTGGAGAATTTATTCTAGTTAATAAGCATCTTGTTAAAGACCTTATTTCATTAGGCCTTTGGAGCGAGGATATGAAGAACCTTATTATTCTTCATAAAGGATCAGTTCAAAACATCCCACAGATTCCTCAAGAGATCAGGGACGTTTATAAAACTGTATGGGAGATCAAACAGAAAGACCTAATCCAAATGTCAGCAGACAGAGGTAAATTTATTTGCCAATCACAGTCACTTAATTTGTTTATAGAGGGTGTGAATTCTGCTAAATTAACAGCAGCACATTTCCACTCTTGGGAGCTAGGACTTAAAACCGGTATGTACTACCTAAGAACTAAATCCGCCGTTGATGCAATTGCAGGATTAGGGATAGATATGTCTAAAGCTAAAGAGTCACTTAAAAAAATGGAGGAGGTTGAGGTTGAATCAAAGAAAATTGATTTAGGTGGCATGACAAGCGAGGAATTAAGCAAAGCAGCCGAAGAGCTTGCTTCTGGTATAGTTTGTAGCTTGGATAATCCAGATGCTTGCGAAGCGTGTGGATCATAAAAAAAATTGAAAAGATGGAAAGAATAAAAACTTTTGAAGATTTTACTTTAAATGAAAGAGAGCTTCCGGATAATCAGGGTAAAATCCTGGTTATCCTCGGAGCACCTGGATCAGGTAAAGGAACTTTGTCTAAGGAGTTAAAGAAAAATTACAACTTCATACATTTGTCAACTGGTGATATTATCAGAAATTCAGACGACGAGGATGTTAAAAAGATTATTGAAGCTGGTAATTTATTACCCGACAATATGATAATCAAAATTCTTAGAAGAGAATTGAAAAAAGTAGATCTTAGTTCTAATGTTATACTTGATGGATTTCCGCGAACCATAAAACAGGCTAAGAGACTCGACTCCCTTTTAGGCCGAATGGGATTGGGATTAAATCATGCTCTTTATTTGGATCTACCTGATAAGGTTGCCAAGGAAAGAATAAAAAAGAGAGCTATGGAAGAGGATAGAAAGGATGATGCAAGTGATGAAGTAGTTGAAAAAAGATTCAAGGAATATCACGAGAAAACATTTCCACTACTAGACTTTTACCAGAAAAGCAGAAAATTAATCAAGCTAGAGGCTGACAAGGGAAAGGATAAGGTCCTAGAACAAGTTAAGGAAAGACTTGGTTTAAAATCTAAAAAGTAAAATTCAAGGCCATGTCAGAGAGAATATCTGGGGATTTTGTGAAGTCTCTAAAAGAAAAATTGGACCGGGAGAAAGGCCAGATACAGAAAAAAAGAATCCTTTTGCAGGATTCACTTAATATAATATTAGATTCATTTAGATCTAATTCAGATTTGGAAATAAGAACTATTAGGGATTTTGAAACTAGCGAAATATCTTGTTTTGTTGACATATACTCGCCATCCGAAATATTCGAAGCTATAGGATCTTCACTAGAAAAATCCAATATACCCCACACAAAATCAATCCTGGGAGATTATAAATGTGTTTTTATAGTCGATTTAGAAAGCAGATTAGTAGCTTCAGGAGCACCCCATAACGTATTTTCCATGGAGGTCTTTTCTAAAAGACTAAAAACTTACAAGATAAGAATCTCCCATTGTGATCCTAAATTTTGCTATTCTGTTTTTGATAAAAACTACCACGAAGTAAAATTCTGGTATCATGAAAATCTTAATATTTTTACAAAATCAATAACACTTAGAGGATTGAATAGGGATAAGAAAAAAGTGAAAATCTCGGATGATCCTTCATACGATATAACCGTATCTTTTAATGAAACTGGTGAGATGAGTAATTTTAATTTATTTCCCAAAAAGAGGGAGAAAAAACAGGGAACGGATCTATAATTAATAAACAATACAATTCAATGAGTAAAGCCAAAAAGAAAGCAGTCCCGATGGGGAAAATAAAACCCATAACTGCATCGATGCCAAACATGACAAGATCAAATAAACAGGAGATAAGCCTATGTTTAGTTATGATCGTAAAAGACGAGGAGGACACGATAGCTAAATGTTTAAAAGCTGTTGCTCCCTACATCTCTTATTGGGTTATAGTCGATACAGGATCTAAGGATAACACTTTAAGCGTTATTAGAGAAACGATGGCTGAGCTTAATATAGAGGGTGAACTTCACGAAAGACCTTGGGTTAACTTTGAAGTTAACCGAACCGAGAGCTTGGAGTTAGCTAAGAATAAATGTGACTATAGATGGATTATAGATGCAGATGACACTTTCTATCCCGATGTGCCGGGGGTTAATCCTTTTGCAGGATTAACAAAAGAGCCAGACGGATATCAGATACTTTATAAGCTAAATGCTTTACAATACCATAGGGTTCAGCTTGTTAAATCGAGCCAGGACTGGGTTTATAAAGGGGTTTTGCACGAGTATCTACATTTGGACAAGCCAGAAATAATTCAGGGTATAGTTCCGAATGCCCATGTTATTGCTGACATCTCCCCGCTTAAAAGAGCAGATTCATTAGAGGAGAAATATGCTAATGACGCTAAGATCTTAGAGAAAGCTTTAATAGACGAGCCAAAGAACACAAGATACATGTTCTATCTAGCTCAAAGTTATCGTGACTCCAGCCAGCACGATAAAGCAATCGAGGCTTATCAAAAAAGAATTGACATGGGGGAATGGCCTGAAGAAGTTTACTATTCGATGTATATGATCGCCAAAATAAAAGAAAAAATGGGAGCTCCCATCGAGGAAGTAACTGGATGGTATTCCAGAGCCTGGGAATATAGACCAGAAAGGCTAGAAGCAGTTTTCCACACCATGAGAAAACTTAGGGAACAAAAAAGATTCTTGATTGCCTTTGCTTACGGTGACGTAGCTATAAAAACAAGAGGAACCGGTGATATTTTATTCGTAGAGCCAGAGATTTGGCAATGGAGACTTTTAGATGAGTATTCCCTATCTGCTTACTATATCGGAAATCCTGAACTAGCTATCGAGAAAACCGCTGCTATCCTACAAGCTCCTTTCTTTAAAGATCTTGCTAAAGAGGAGAGAGATAGACTCCAGAAGAATATGGATTTCTATAAAAAAGGATATGACGAGAAGATTAAGAAGATCAAGCAGATGGAAGCAATGGAAAAAGCCCAGCAAATGCAGAGAAGGTAAGATATATAAAGAAAAAATTCTGAATTAATGAAGCATTTATTAGAATACGAATCTTACGAAAACCCTATTACAGAGGGGGCAATTCCTGTTTATGACGAGGACGAGTTCGTAAAAAACACTAAGTCCAAGCCAGATATGGAGATAAAATGGACACAAATTCCTGCTGTTGTTGAGGGTCTTTTAAATAAAGTTGAATCTGGAGAACTTCAAACAGTAACTGTTGTAGCAGATATACCAACACAAGGTAAAAATGCTCCTGCATACGTTAGGGATCTAATGACAAAGGAGAGAGAAAGAATGGCTCAAAGACAGCAAGCTATCCACGGTAGCAGAATCGAAAGAGCTGACAGACCGGAAGAGGAAGAGTACAGAGACGAAATTAACGTTTTCGTTGACTCTGAGTACACTATCGAAGGTGTTGTTAGAGAAGTTGGTAAAGATTATCTAATCGGTATCCCTGCTTCTTTTGTAAACAAGGTTAAAAGAGAACCAAGTTTAAAAGAGTACTACACGGTTAAAATCGCACCACAGCAAATAATAGAAATTTACTATATTAAAGCTAAGTAATTGAAATTTAAAATAACATCGAACCCCAATATTTTTAAATGTTGGGGTTTTTTGTTGAAACTTTGACCAATCAGGTCATATAACTTTGGCCGGATTGGTCACATTTAATCACAAAAAGCATGAGTAAAGTTAATAAAACCATTGAAGTCCTTACCGATTTTGAACACATTATAAAAAGACCTACAATCTATGTAGGTAGTGTGAAAAGAAGCGAGGAGACACTTCCTATAATTGACGCAGGCATGATTAAGAGCGTCGTAAAGGAGCATTCGGTTGGAATGTATAAGTTATTTGATGAAGTGTTTTCTAACTCAGTAGACGAAGCTAAAAGGATGTCTACGGCTATGAAGAAAATAATCGTTGAAGTTGACGTGAAAGAAAACTCAGTTTCTATAACAGATACTGGGGACGGATTTACTAACGGCTCTACCATCAATAAAAAGAGTGGACTTAGTAATATCGAAACCGCAGTTTCTATGCTTAGAGCCGGGTCCAATTTCGATAACGACTCAATCTCAGAAACTCTAGTAGGCACAAACGGGATGGGGGTAAGTTTAGTTAACGCTTTATCCAATATGTTCGAGATAGAAACAGCTAACGATAAAGAGGTTTATTTACAAACATGGAAATCTTTTAAAGCTTCATTAGCTAAGGTTACCTCAAGGGCAAAAAGCAGACAAACTGGAACCAGGGTAACATTTACCCCAAACAATCAGGTTTTTGATAATTCGAAATGGGATTACCAGACCATCAAATCTTACCTTTGTTTAAAGAAAAGAGTTCTCGAAACTGAGACCAAAACAGCTGGTCTTAAAATAGATTTCATCTGGAACGGTAAAACAGAAAATATAACCAGTTTACTATCTCCTGCTTGGACTGCAAAAACACCAATAGGAGAAATACTCATCTGGGAGAAAACAACCGAATCAGGATCTTTCTCTTTTGTTAATAGTGCTCTTTGTACCGGTATACATCAGAAGATAATACTTGATAGAATCAACGGTCAACTAGAGGATTCTTTAGGCCACCATTTCTATGATACCTTAATTATCCTAAATCTATCACCCGGAATAGTCAGATTCGGGGATCAGAATAAAACAAAGTTTGTTTCTAAGAGAGAAGAGGTTGAGCCCACCATAGCAAAACACTTCGATCCTGTTTTAGGTAAGTTTTTCAAGAGCGAGGTTTATAAAAACATCAAGAAGGCTGTTGATGCTAGAAAGAAAGAAACGGAACTTAAGAAAATCAGACGAGACAAAAAATCGATTAGGGTTAAGCATTCTAATAAGTACTTCCCTTCAGCATCATCAAAAGCAGAAACTCTATTCATAGTGGAAGGACTTAGTGCGATGGGATCAATCCTACAAAAGAGAGATCCTAAGAAAGAAGCTGTTTATGCTTTAAAGGGTAAAATTAAAAATGCTAGAAGTTTATCGGATCTTTCAGATAACAGAGAAATACTGGAGCTCATGCAAATACTTAATTTGGATCCAGAGGGACAAAATATACAATGCCCATTTGATAGGGTTGTTATTGCAACAGATCAGGATCCGGATGGAGCACACATTACTTCATTACTGATCAATTTATTTTATCTCTGGTTCCCTTGGATGATAAAACAAGGAAGAATTCAGTTCTTAGAAACACCTTTGGTCACTGTTGGAGATAAGGCTAAGAAGTATTTCTATTCTCTGGAAGAGTTCAAAAAAGGAACAGGTAAATCTGATAAAGGAAACGTCAGATATCTAAAAGGGCTCGGATCTCTTTCTCTTGAAGACTGGGATTATGTTATGAAGAACAAAAGAATTACTGTCCTTGTAGAAGACAAGAAAACTAAGTACCATTTAGATATGGCATTTGGTAAGTCTGCAATGGAGAGAAAAAAGTGGCTAAGCTCCACTGTTTAAATTTTTTTACCCCGAGTATTTTTCATATATTTACCGAATGGAAAGAAGATATGGTTATTGCTGTATAAATTTAAGTTTAGCTAAGGACAAAATCTCTACAAATAGAGGAATGGTCAAAAGGACTTTTGAAGAGAAAGGTCTTCCCTATGCTTCCGAACTTGCATTAAAAAATGTGATAGATCTTAGACAGATCTTGGAGTGGAATGACGATAACAACATAAGGATGTACAGAATGTCCAGCGATATTTTCCCTTGGTGTTCTGAGTATGAAATAAGCGATCTTCCGGATTATCCTGCCATATCTGAAATATTAAAATCATGCGGTGATTTTGCAAAGAGAACAGACCAGAGAATAACATTCCATCCCTCTCCATATGGGGTGCTAGCTTCAGAGAATCCTGCTGTTGTAAAAAAGGCAATAAAGGAACTTAACCAGCACGGAGAAATATTTGATCTTATGGGATTGGACAGAAATCACTTTTACCCCATCAATGTTCACGTAAACACTACCAAGCCAACTAAGGAAGCTGCAGCAATTAGATTTTGCGAACACTTTGAGCTTCTTTCAGATTCAGTAAAGTCAAGATTGGTGGTGGAGGTTGATGATAAAAAATCTCAGTACAATGCTCTTGATCTTTTCTTAACTGTACATAAGTTTATAGGCATTCCCGTTACATTTGATTATCTACATAACAAATGCAATCCCTCTCAGTATAACGAGGAGGAAGCTTTAGCACTATGCCTTTCGACCTGGCCTAAAGATATTCCCGCGATCACCCACTATTCAGATTCTAAGAAACTCTATGAGGACTCGGGGTCTAAAGAGGTGGCTCACACTGACTGGATCTGGGGTAATGTCGAAACATATGGACTTGATTTCGATATAGAGTTTGAGGTAAAAATGAAAGATCTTGCGGTACTAAAATTCCTCGAATCAAAAAATAAGGTTTAATTAATATGAACGACAGAGTAGAAGATTTTGAAAAAATAATACTTGGTGATAAAGTACCAAAGATTAAGTATACTGTCGACAACGACATAGAGTCTTCGGTAAGATATGATTTTCTGTGTGAGAATTTCGGTAAAGCTGAAGTTGATTCGGCATTAGCGAATTTGGATATGACTTTTTTAGAACTTTCAGATCTGGAAAAGTATAAGTCTATAACCGAAATTTTAAACGGGGAATAATATGTTTAACGGAGGAGATTTTTACTTGGATGATTTCAGCTCAGGACCTAAACATCCCCAGTTTGATTTGATCAAAAAGCATATAGAAAGAGCTGTACAAGATCTTTTTATAGAATCTCTAAGAAGTAAAACCGAAGATCTATTATACGTTTTTAAAGACGAATCTCAGATAGATGACTTCACCGAAAGAATTTTAAATTATTGGGAGGGGTTAGAAAACTATGAGATTTGTAAAGAAGTCTTAGATCTCACCAAGAATCTCAAGGAAAGATGGACAAATAGAGAATCTAGAGAAGGAGACTCTGCAGGTCTTTCTAGAATAAGAGACCTGTTTAATCATTAATATAAAGGATGCAAGATTACTACCAGATACTAGGTGTTTCCCGAGACGCTTCTCAGGAAGACATTAAAAAGGCTTATAGAAAATTAGCTATTAAATATCACCCGGATAAAACAGGGAACGACCCCGAAGCGGAAAAGAAATTCAAGTCGGCATCCGAGGCCTACGACACTTTATCCAATCCGGAGAAAAAAGCTAAATACGACAATCCAAATCCATTTGGTGGCGGAGGTAGAAACCCATTCGAACAATTCTGGGGTGGTACGAATCCATTCCAGTCTGGAGATTTTTCTTCCTTCTTTACTGGAGGCAGACACCAGGAACCCATGGTCAATAAGGGAAGAAATATAAACGCTGTTGTTGCACTGACTTTGGAGGAGATGATGTCAGGTACAACCAAAAAAATCAATCTAAATAGAAGAGTTCACTGCGATCCTTGTAAAGGAACTGGAGCTCAAAATGGAGATATGATAAATTGTTCAAGCTGTGGGGGTATCGGAAGAGTAAATAAGACAATTCAGTACCAATTTGGTGAAATGGTTACACAGGAAACATGCCGAACTTGCGGTGGTCAGGGAACAAAGCCAAGAACCTCGTGTACTTCTTGCTCCGGAACGGGCACTACCAGGAAAGACGAAGAGGTTGAAGTTAATATACCAAAGGGATCGATTGCTGGAGTTTCCTATGTTCTAGCAGCTAAGGGAGACTGGGCAAAAGCCCCATCCAATCCCGGAGATCTTGTTATAACAATAGAAGAATACGTACATGCGGTTTATCGAAGAGACGGAATAAATTTAATTAGTGAAAAGCAGATTTCCTTTAAGGACATGTGTTTAGGAACCGAAATAGATATACCCAATTTAAAAGGATCCAGTTTAAGAATAAAAGTTCCCCCTGGTACTCAACCAGGAAAAATATTCAGGTTAAAGGGGAAAGGAATTCCCGAATTTAATGGATTCGGATCTGGTGATATTTTGGTCCAGGTTAATGTAAAAATTCCAGAGTTCCTAACAGAGGAACAAATGAAAGCTATAGAATATTTTAACTAAACAAAATGACAGCATTATTTTTATTTATAGGATGGTCGATAACCTCGGTGATAGTAAACGGTAAGATCTTTGATCCTATTAGGAACTACTTCCTAGTAAAAAATCCATTTATCGGAAATTTGATCTCCTGCGTACAGTGTACCAGCGTTTGGCTTGGCGCATTGATATTTTGGCCTTTGTTGGCAGTAGGAGAGGTTTCACACATATCGGAGCATCATTGGATTAGCTACTTGGTCTATCCATTTCTACAAAGCGGCTCTGCAGTAATGCTGGAATCTTTTGTAATTTACTTAGTTAAAGGAGCATCAAGAAACAATTAACGAAATTAAAATGTCCAAAAATTTAAACATATCAGATCAGATAAACAACCAATATAGAACGTACGCTTTGTATGTTTTACAAAGTAGAGGCATACCTAATTTTTATGACGCTTTAACTCCTGTTCAAAGATTGATCTTAGAGAATTCACCTATCAAATTTAATAAAACGATTGGGCTGGTTGGCGAAGTTATTAAAACCGGATTATATCACCACGGGGATTCTTCTCTATCTGGAGCTATATCTAAATTGGCCAGACCTTTCGGGTGTTCTTTTAGTGTGCTCGAAGGAGACGGATTTTTTGGATCTCCCGTAAATCCTAGTCCATCAGCTCCCAGATACACTTCGGTTAAGATAAATCCTAAGGTTAAGGAGTTTCTTTTTAAGAACTATGACCTAAACGAAAAGAACGAGGAAGGAGGGCACGATTGGCTAAACGTAGAAGTTCCGGTTGGATTGCTAACCCACGTGGTTGGAATTGCGGTTGGATACAGAAGTAACATCCTGCCAAGAAAGCTGGAAGACATTATAGAGTATTTAGACGGCTCTGTTAAGTTACTTAAACCGTACTTTAAGGATTTCTCAGGAAAGATTACGAAATTCAAGAACGAGGATAATACATGGTTATTTGAGAGCGGGTTTGACGTGGACGAGAAAAAGAAAACTATCCACATCTACGATCTACCGCCTGTCATGAGATATGATAGCTTTATAAATAAGCTTGACAATAAACTAGAAAACAGCGGATGTGAATATAGGATAGAAAACCGGTCTCAGAGTAAATGTGATCTTATAGTTTCTCTTAGAAGCATGGACAATAACAGGTTCAAAGAGATTGTGGAGAACATCTCTAGACTATGCAAGATCATAGTTAAGGAGGATGTTATATTCATAAAGGACGGAGGGGTAATGGAATTCAACTCGGTTAAAGAATATCTTGATCATTTCAAGGGGCATCTAGAATTTGTTAAGCTTAAGAGGCTACTAAGGGATTTGGACAACTACTCAAGAGAGCTTCAGTTCTTGGAGGCTAAGCTAAAGTTTCTCAATTTCATGATAGCAACCAAGAGAACAAACGACGAGATCATAAATTTCCTAGCCCAATTTGAAAATTGGATTTCACAAAGGCTGCAAAGAATTGAGATCATAAGACTAAGCTCTGATCACATAAAGCAAACGGAGATAGACATTAAGGAAATAAAAGATAAGATAGCAAAGACCAAAAAGATGGTCAAGGAACAAGAAAAGGTTCACAAGGAAGCACTTAAGAAAATTCAATCCCTTGGTAAAATCAAATCATTTAAACCTATGAACAATCTATTTGAAACAAATCAGATGGAGGGTATAGAAGTTTACCAGGTACCGGAGGAGGACGAAGAACTTATTTCTTCAGAAGATTTAGAAGAAGATGAAATTTAATCAGAAAACCAAGCTAGAACTATTAAATAATTAAGAAATGAAATTAAGAATAACAAGCATTCCAAATTTTTTAGTCTTTTTGAAAAGACTTAAATCGGTAGAAAAGAGTGTGATCCTGGAATTAGACAAGGACAATCTTTTCTCAAAAGCTCACACAGCAGACAAGTCGGTTATGAAATATTCCAGCGTATCTTTATCTGATATCCTAGAAGGAGATATTGATTGGGCAAAGTTAAAAACTGACAGAGTTAAGATAGGAATTTTGGATGCGTCTAGATTAATGGAAGCATTTAAACACTTCCGACCTGAAGAGGATGTTTATTTAGAGCTTACCACAGAAACTGTAGACGGAGAGTGTGTGTCAACTGAGATCAAACTTACTTCAGCATCATTGAACATTAGATTAAGATGTGCTGACCTTGCTTTGTTATCTTACGTTGAGGATAAGATTTTAAGCATGGTGCATTCTCAGGAAGATGCTGTTGCACAGTTCAAAATTTATCAATCAGATTTCACTACGATACTTTCTCTCTGTGGATTGGAAACTAATTCAGAAGAAGTATTGGCATTCGAGATCAACGAGAAAAATGCACATGCATTTGGAGACTCTTTCAGATATAAGCTTAATTTGGGTGCATCGGAGATCACAACAGAAGGGTCTGTTATTTCTAACATATACAAAAACCAATTGGGTTATATGGAAGCAGAAACTTGTCAGGTTTATGTACACGATAGCAGATTGGTTATGTGTTCAGAACAGTCTTCAACATCCATTGCAATAGGATTAGTAGAAAAATAACATTCACCAAATGTCCCAAAACATATCATTCGTAACAGTATCCGACGATAGATTCGGAAGGAAGGAAGGAAAATATTCAGCAACTCAGGATTTTATTTTGGACACATTCCGAAATTCACCTATGATATTTTCCAATTTTTTCTTCTGGAAATTTAATGATATACTGTCAACGGATTTCTATAAGGAAAATAAAAAGATGCTGGACAATCCAGATCCTTCCATGAATGGCAGGTGCTACAAACCTTTTACCATATTAGAAGCACTCAAGTCTATAGAAGATGGGGATTTTTTAATCTATAACGACGTTTCACCAGAGCATTGGAGAAATCTATCTTTTGACACCTCAATTTTTAGTTTAGATGTTATAAAGAATTTGTGCAGTTCAAACGGAGGTATTCTCACTACAGAAAGCGTTTGGATAGTGGACAATGAGGTTGCACCCCACACTCACGAGAACTTTACAACAGAGGCTTGTATGAATAGAATGGGTATGCAGAAATATCGCCATTCGATACAGCACGCTTCGGGTATGATTGTTTTACAAAAATCTAAGAAGACGGTAGATTTCGTATCAGAGTGGTTAAAATGGAATCTTATAGATGAGTGTGCTAGTTTGTGCTCATTAGACGAGCCGGTGAAAGATTTCTATGGTGTTGATGTGGGAAGCTGCGGTAAAGTCGGTCACAGACACGATCAATCTATTTCTGGATTACTTCTAAACGATCTGAACGGAAAGATAGTTAGAAATCCGGGAGGATTTAACTTTTTAGATTTTTGTAGAAAAGACTTTAATTACGAGTTCATCGAAACCAATCAAGGTCCAAGTGAGTATATCTACTGGAATACATTTGATGGTAGCAATTGGGTCTACTTGAAATCACCAAGAAATAAAGAAACACAGGAAAGAATATCAACTGACCCTACAAATTTAAGATAAATGACGCCAGAGGAAATCAAGGAAATACAGGATAGAATAGAAAAACTTACCTCATTAAAGAATGAGTTAAAGAATGAAGAACAGGCCATAAAATTAACGATGAACTCTATCTACGGAGCGATCGGTAACAACTGGTTTGTCTGTTTCAATCCTGATGTAGCCGAAGCCGTTACTCTTCAGGGTCAAGATTTGATTAAGTATTCAGAGAAAGTGTTACATAAATACTTCCACGAATACTGGCATATTGATAAAGAGCTCCACGAGAAACTTGGACTCACCACAGTTAAGAAGGTTTCTAAACCTTTAGTTGTTTATGGCGACACCGATTCCAACTATGTAACTTTTCAGGAAGTGGTAGACTCATGCGATTGGCAAGGTGATCCCAAGGATTTCATTCTTAAATTAAATGAGTTTAGGCTGACTGAATATCTCAAGAATTGTTTTGAACACTACTCTAAAAAATGGGGTACTCAAAACTACCAAGATTTTGAGATGGAGAATCTAGCCATAAATGGAATATTTTTAGGTAAAAAGAAATACGTGACCAACCTGGTTTATTCGGATGGAATCCACATGGATCCTTTATCCCAATTAAAAACAACAGGGGTGGAAATGATTAAAGGGGGAACACCTCCTTTCGTTAGGGAGAAACTAATCTACCTTACTAAATTCATTTTCTCCAAAGGTCGCAGTTTCGAAATTAGGGAATTTGTTAAAGAACTTAAGGACATTAAGAGAGATTTTAAAATACAAGAGCCTAGAAACATCTCAGCGGCAATAGCTATTAATAACTATGAGAAATACATACTAAATGACGTAACTGCATTAGAAGTTACTAAGGGATGCCCTATTCAAGTTAGAGCTGCTGCTTATCACAACTATCTTCTGAATAAATCCAAGTACAAGGACAAATACCCGTTAATCAGAAGCGGAGAAAAAATCAATTACTATTTTGTTAAAACCAAGTCTATTCTGGATAATAACGTTTTTGCATACTCTCAGGGAACCTATCCTTACGAATATGCTCCTCCAATTGATCATGATATGCAATTCACTAAGACCATTTTGGATCCAATTAATCGATTCATCGAGGTTATGGGATACAATAGTATAAGTCCGAACTTATTCTTAATAAATGCTTTGTTTTAATATATATGGGGTTCAATAAAAGATACGTTCCGGAGCTAGATGTACTAATGGAGAGAAGAAAAAGATATGATTCAGACGAAGAATTTCTAAATTCTGTTGTGGGAAAGGCTGATGCACTAATAGGCTCCGTGCAATCGATGGAATACCTAGATTCCATCTACGAAAAAATAAGCTCAGATGGAGACAAAAACAACGGAAGCAAGCATACTGGACAATTATGATTCCTACAGAAATTTTATACTAGAAGAAGCTGAAATAGTTTTAAGGGAAAGAAAAAGGTTTGTCCAAACCGATTCAATAGCTTCAATAACAAAGCTTTTCAACCTGGACCAGATGATAGATTTCTTCTATCTGGAAGGAGAATATGAGATTGTTCAGGATTTAACTAATTTAAAAAGAGCTATTATGATTAAGCACTTTTTAAAGGGCCAGATAAGTGATATATAGGGTATAAAATAAGAAACATTGATGGCCGATAAAGTATTAGATTTTTGGTCCTTTTTGAATGAGTCAAAGGGGGAAACCACTAAGGTTATAGTTCTAACTGGGAATACGAAGGGAAGTAAGACTGCTAAATCCTTTGCAGAACAGTGTGAAAAAAGGGGAGCAGAATGCTATGTCGTAGATGTAAACCAAACAGTAATGGAAAAGGTTTACAACGGACACCTCTTAAAAACAGGAGAAGAGGGAATCTTGATAGATCCAAATTCAACAGTAATCGTGCCTAGAAGAGGGGTTATCGAAAACTCTTACACTAAGCAGCTATTAGAACAACTGGAGGCTAATAGATATTTTACAGTAAACACATTAGAATCTATCGAGGTTTGTGAAAATAAATACACAACTTCTCAATATTTAGAGGAAGCGGGATTACCCGTACCTAAGTATGCTCTGGTACCAAACGAGGATTTCTTAGATCAATCTTTAGAACAAATAGGCGGCAAATTCCCTATTATAATGAAGCTTTTATCGGGTACACAGGGTATAGGAGTTTCTATAGTGGATTCATACGCATCTCTAAAATCTGTTTACCAAACGATCAGAAAACTTGACGAAACAAGCGAAATCTTGGTTCAAGAAAAAATTGACTCCAACTTCGATCTAAGAATCCAAGTTATTCTTAAAAACTTCGACCCTATAAATCCTTCAGTAGACAACTGCATAATCTTAGGCTCTATGAAAAGGGAAGCTGTTGAGAAGGACTTTAGAACAAACTACTCATTAGGTGGTTCGGTTTCTAACTACGAAATACCGGAGGATCTAGTTGAAATAGCTTGTAAGGCAGCTAACGCAGTGGGATGTCACTGGTGTGGAGTTGATATAATGATTGACAAAAAATCTAAGAAGCCTTATATTTTGGAGGTAAACTCTTCTCCAGGAACGGAAGGTATATCTAAGGCAATAGGAAAACCAATTGTAAATGACGTTTTAGATTACCTTTTAGATAAAGCTAATTGGAGCTACTCAAACCTAGAAATAGGATATCTAGAACAAATCACAGTACCAGGTATTGGAAATATGATAGCTAAATTTGACACTGGAAACGGTGCAAAATCTTGTACTATCCATGCAGATGAAATAGAGGAAAGAGGTAAGAAGCTTATCTGGTCAGTGGGAGGAAAAAAATTCGTAAATGACATCATAGGATATTCCGATGCTGAGGTTGGTAGGGATACCCACACTAGACCAATCATACAGACAAATCTTGAATTTAATGGTATCCTAGTACCTGATGTTAAAGTTTCACCAGTCGATAGAACCGAAAAGAGCACGCCTTTCTTAGCTAATAGAGCTTTTATGAAGAGATTAGGTCTTATAGTTAATCCAAACAAGGCATTCGTTGTTACTAACGAGCCTGAGGATAAATATAGCCCGGGCAAAGCAAAAGGTGAACAACACGCTGGAATCTACTTTGAAAATAAATAATAAAATATGAGCTCACAAGAAGAAAAATCAGAAAAAATACAAGTACTTCTATCTGAAGAGGATCTAACCGATCTTAGTAGAAAGATAGCTAAGGCTGCACTAGCAAAAGGTGAAGCACCTGTATCAATCTCTCACTATGTTAGAAGACTAATTAGAAGAGATTTGGGTAAAAGCACAAGTAAGGATTAATTCTTACCGAAAAAGTCTTTGAATGATAATACTCTAGGTGAGGAATCACTTAGAGTATTTTTTTGCTCCGTTTCTTCCTCTTCCTCCGGATCTTCTATCCCATCAACTCCTTCTACCCCGGATTCTCCTGGAGAATCATGTCCAGTATCTTCTGGTTTTTTCCCTGATTCCTGACCTACCTCAACTTCAGCTGTCGAATCTTCCTCAGGTTCTATTTCAAGTTCATCCCAAGATCCTTGTCCTTCTTCCCTCCCAATTTCTGGGTTTAATTGTGATGTGTCTGGAGATATCTCGTCCCCTGATAATTGTTCGCCTTCCATTTTAGTATAGTTTAGATGATATATATTATATGAAAAAAATACTGGAATTCTCCGACTATTTAGACGATTTAGATTTAAGCCAGGAAGAGCAGGCGGAGATCAAGAATTGGATAAAGAAATACGAGAAGTATTTTAATTTCCACGATAGCGGTAACTTTATGGATTCTGTGGATCAAATAACAACCGACGCTTTAAATCAGCTTGGCATAGACAAATCTAAAAAAGACGAGGTTCAAAGCTATATAGAAAGCCTATACGATTTATCTGACGGTATATCTGTTATTATGGCACCAGAGCCAGAGATCAATTATAATGGTATTGATCAGGTTCAAAGATTCCAATATTAAATCTAATTTTTTCTTATACGTCAAAGATATATTGTGGGATAATAAACCAGCAATATGTCACAACCGTCCCAAACATTCGATCAGAAACCACAGAAAATAGTTGGGGTCTACCTAACTGAACTTGGCTTTGTAATGGCCAAGATTAAAATGTCAAATTCTACCCACATGAACGTTAAAATCGCTGATATTAACGATCTTCTCCCTCCTGAATTCGCCAGTTTGCCAATTGATCTTGATGACTGGAGATTTGTCCCCTGCTGTGAATAATCCGGATAAAAATTTTTTTATCCCGGGTACAGAACATACATTTGTACTAATCTTTAAAAAAAGAAAAATATGGAAAAGTACAATTTTAACTTGAAAGACTTTACTGAGAGGTTTAAGAAATTCTTCAGCAACCTGGGTAAAGTAGCCATTATCGTAACTGCCATGGCATCCGGCTATGCTGCATCAGAGATCTATCATAGATACGAGACGACGGTCAGCAACCGTAAGATGTTTATGGTCAGATCCAAAGAATTTACCAAGGTGTGGGCTAACGACAAGGAGGTTTTGATTCTCGACACAAAAACAGGAACTACCCAGATTTTCGAGATGGGTGTTTTCGATCCGATCTTCAATTTCAGGGTTAATCAGATTTACAATGATCAAAAATCTAAGTAATGTTCAGAGGGATATACACGATCTTGGGAGCAATGATGCTGTCTATCCTTACTTTCTTCTATTTAGAAACTAGAGAAATAGAGACAGAGGAAAAGATAGCATTGAGAGGGAATCAGATAAACGAATCTTCCCCTCCTTGCCTTCAGATGTATTACCACATCGAGAAATATTCTGAACAATACAGAATACCCAAGAACTATGCCTACGGCGTAGCATGGAAGGAAACAAGGTATGAAGGACCGTTCCAATGGAACTATGACCACGAGAGGGAAAGCTCAGCAGGTGCGGTTGGTCCTATGCAGGTAATGCCTTCAACAGCAAGAATGATGTGGGACGGCAAAATGATCTACAAGAAAAATCTGAAATCTGACATAAGACTAAACGTCGAAACCAGCATGAAGCTTCTTAGACACCTTTACGACAAGTACCGTGATTGGAAATTGGTTTTCGGAGCTTACAATACTGGCAGACCAATGGTAAACCAATATGCAATTGATGTTTATAATTATAGAATTAAATAAATGAGGACATGACATTTTTTATAGTAGCTGCTCTTATTATTATAGGCATTTGGCTTATGAGAGACGATGATTAAAAGTAAAATCCAGATAATATCTGGATTTTTTTTTGCTCTTTGGTCTATAAAATAATAACTTAAAAATTAGAGACTCAGTGAGACCCGATAAAGCTCTTTACGTGGATTGGTACATGCCAAGAAAAAGAAGAGGCGTTTTAAGCAGATTTAAAAAGCCGTGGGAGATAGCAATGATTATAAGATCCGCTTATTTTTCAAAGGAGATTAACGGATTGAGCCCAGTTTTATATTGCGACCCTGAGATATACGAGTATTATAAAGAAACCGGATTGGACAAATGCTTTGATGAGGTTAGACCAGTTCTCCCTACTGAGGTTGATTTTGATCCTTCCATATTTTGGTCAGCCGGAAAATTTTTAGCTATTAGGGATATAGAAGAAAGTTTTTTTATGGTGGATCTGGATGCTGAGGTTAGGTTTGAAATTGATTTTTCTGGCTGTGACGTTTTTTGCTCCCATATAGAAGGCATAAATGATAGCGATCTTATTTACTATCCTAATCCCGAATATCTAGACCCCAATAGATATTTCTCTAGAACCTATGGTATTACCTGGGACAATAAAGCATATAACACATCTCTTCTTTATTTTAAGGATCTTAATAAGGCTAAGGAATATGCTAATGAGGCTTTGAACTTTATCGCTAGTATAGACAAGATAGACCCAGCTTTTGAAAGAGGATACACACTCCTTGCAGAGCAAAGATACCTCTATGAATTCTGCAAAGATCAGAAAATGGAGGTAAGAACTCTAATCAGCGGTCTTTATAAAACTGAGGACAAGATAAGAAAAACCGGTTGCTATTTTGAGGATTCTAATGTGGATGAAATAAGTCAGAAGGGATTCCTTCACATTTGGGGATTTAAGAACAAGATACATAATCTAGAAGAGGAAGAGCAAATTATATTTGGTCAGCTTATATCTTCAAGATTGAATCTCAAGGATCATATAATTGAATGCGTCAGAAAGAACAGGGAATTGTATGGACCCGAAACAAATAATTTACAATCTTCTATAGATACATAATAAATGGGCCTAACCGGAATTGATCCGCAGGCGTAGTTCTTTGAATGCAGGCAGTGTTAGTATCGGAAACACTTAAATAACCTATACACGCTATAAATGGCAAAAAATCAGTTTGGGACGTTATCAACGCGTTTGGTACTCCTGTAAACGAGGTAGAGTACGCTTACGCTGCCTAACCTCCGGAGTCTCACTTACTCTGATTAAAAAATGTGAAACGGGAAAAAGGGTTAATAGTACCACAATCCGACAACCATCAGTAACCCCGAAATACCCTTAAGATCGCTGTTAATGGAAGTCAAAAGTGGAGGATTAGTTCTCAGTAAACCGAACCACTATAAAATAAGGGAATTGTGAAGTTTGTTCATTTAGAAAAATGATCTAAGCCTGTGAATGAGTTCTCTGAGTTAACTGAAGGAGACGAGGGTTCGAATCCCTCTAGGTCCACCATTAAATCCTTGCCAATCAATTGGCAAGGATTTTTTATGAAACAAATTTTCCGGATTGATATATAATAATCACTAATTAAAAATCAAAACTATGCAAATCTTAATCATCTTGTTAATCGTATTGGGTCTTATCGTTATCGGATCTCGATTCTTAAATAAAAAAGACGAGCCCGCTCAAGAACCGGCTCCGGAAGTAAAAGAAGAATATCCGGTAGTTGTTAAAGCTACGGTTCCACCAACTTCGGGTCCTTCTGTTTTAGGTTCGGTCGAAAAGCCAAAATCCATTAAAAAAGAAAAAGCTCCCAAGAAAGAAAAATCTATCTCTAAAGAGAGAGGAGCAAAGAGAGGAAGGAAACCTAAAAGTAAAGGCGACGACTTACTTTTAAGCTAAGATAAACCGAAACTATAATCAGCAAACCTGCTAATAATAATATTAGCAGGTTTTTTTATGCGAAAAAATTTTTTTTACCCGTCGGGAGAGATTAGATTTGCGTAAACTAAAAGGTAAACTAACTATTTATAAAAATGGACCCAAAATTTCACAACTTAAAAAGAATTGCTCAGAAGTTCGGTATCAAATTCTCTAGGCTCATGAATCCTATGGATAATGGAAGAATGACACAAAGCGAAAGAGAAGCTTCAGCTATCTTTAGAAAGCTCTTAAAAGAGCCGGAGTCCGAGTTACTCACGTCTCCACTCTCGGGAAAATATTATCTCCGAGCAGAGGACAAATCGATGTTATTAGTTCTCGGTAATGGGCAAATTTCTATCGTTAATCACGTTTATGGCTACAATGTTCCTTTATCTCAAAAGTGTGAAAGAATGCTGACTGATACTTTCCTTGATGAAGTTGAATCTAGGAGAAATCTGATGGAAGATGAGTATAAGAACAATGTTCAACATAGCCTTAAAGCTATCATAAAAAATCTAAATGAGAAAGAGCAACAAATTCGATAAGGTATTCCTAGTTGGACTTATACCATTATTTTTCCTAGCGGCAATTGCTGCGATGTTCGGAATTGGAATTTTCTATGCTTCGAACAAATCCAAAACTGAGGAGAAATCTGTTACACCTTCCTATTCTGAACACGTTTGTCCTAAAAGGGAAAAGATTTATGTACATGACACAGTTTATATAAAAGTTCCACAATTGTGTAATAAACAGCACGTTCAATTGGACGAGCTCAAGACACCTGCATCTAATTCACCTGATGCCATTAACGACACAAACGGAACAGAGAATAGAGAAAATTAGAAAGTTATAAAAAGACCAACCGATGCCAACTTTAATTTTTATATCAGATACACACACCAAACATTACGAAATAGATAAACAGCTTAGGGAGATCTCCGAAAATCACCCCGATGCTATATTGGTTCATTCTGGTGATATTTCTTACAGAGGGAGAATTTGGGAAGTTGAGGAATTCGTAGAGTGGTACGCATCTTTACCTTTTAAAAATAAAATCATGATTGCTGGTAATCATGATTTTTTGTTTGAGAAAGAAAGCGAAAAAGCTTCAGAAATATTAGAAAGGCTAGGTCAAGGTATAATCTATTTAAACGACAGCGGAATAGAAGTTGAGGGGTTGAATTTTTGGGGAAGTCCAGTAACTCCCTGGTTCCACGACTGGGCATTTAATAGGTTTGATAAGGAGATCGGATACCACTGGAACCTCATCCCCGAAAATACCAATGTTCTAATTACCCATGGTCCTCCACATTTAACTCTGGATAGCACAAAAAGTGGTTTAAGAGTTGGCTGTCCAATACTAGCAGAAAAAATATCAAAACTCTCCAATCTCAAGATCCATGTTTTTGGACATATACATGAGGCTGCGGGAATAGTAGAAAAGAACGGGGTAATCTACGTAAATGCGAGTACCCTGGATCTATATTACGACGTTAAAAATTCACCGATAATTTTAAGTATCTGATGAAATTTATTCAGCTGTTTATTCTAGAACTTTATATACTAAAAAGATGGGAGGCATAAAAACTTTTTTTAAACCAAGTGAAGCTATTAAATGGTCTAAGGAGGAACTATTCCATCATGGCTACGTTGTTAAAACAGAAAGATGGCAGGGTATAGAATCCCCTGATGATATGTGGGAAACGATGAATCATTCTTTCCAGTTTTTTATGCCCCACACTATAGAAGACCTAGTAGCCGAGATCGTACCAAATCTTCCTTGGGCAGATGAGCATTTTGAGGAGAGGGTTGGCGGACAACCCTTAAATCCACCGCCTTCCCATGTTAGATGGCCTTTTGCTCAGAAGAACAACGCTCAGTTTGGTGGACACGATAAGTTCTCTCATACTTACCCAGAAAGGATCTGGCCGAGATATGCTTCGTCAGAGCCCAATACTGTATTATCAGGAATCAGATATGAATATGGCGATTTTGGGGATGTTCTAGATCTTATGGAAAGGGAACCGTTCACCAGACAAGCTTTTTTACCAATCTGGTTTCCCGAGGATACGGGAACCGTTCACAGGGAACGAGTACCTTGCACTTTGGGATATCAATTTATCAGGAGGGGTAACCATATGCACATGACTTACTACATAAGGTCTTGTGATTACATTAGACACTTCAGAGATGACATCTATATGGCTTGCAGAAAACTTATGTGGCTTCTAGATAACCTAAAACAAAGGGATCCGGAAAGGTGGTCCGATGTTACCCCCGGGTATTTTGTAATGCACATAACTTCGTTGCATTGCTTCAATAGCGAAAAAGGCATATTAAAGCAATCCAATATGTAAAAATAACCAACCAACAACAATGACTAATGAAGAATTACAAGAAAAAGAAAATCACGAGAATCTAAAAAATCTAATTATACAGATCGTTAGAGAAACCCCAAACGATATGCACTTAGGTACAAAGATCCGTTTTTTCGCCGAATCATTGAAAAATGATGTAATTTTAAGTCCAGAGCAACTAGAAAGAAAAACAATCTAATATGGAGAGCAAAGAAGTCAAAAAATCAGAATTAATACCATTTAAGGCGCCAAGCCCAGAGATGCTCAAGTACTACGAATCTCTCTATGAAAGAAATCAAACTAAATGGATTAGGAGGTCCTCACTAGAGGTTGAACACCTAGGAGCTGAATTTGAATTTGAGGGAAAGAACCTTAAACTCATGGGGACAATTGATCCTGTTTTAATGTTAGTTAAGGACTCTGATGATAAGTACTATAGAATGAACTGTAACGCTATATCCGAGTTAGTTATAGGAAAAAGATAAACCAACCAAGTTGCTAGAGTTCTACGTAAAATCACAGGATCCAAAATCTCATATAGAAGCTTGTTCCCTCATAAACTACTTCCATTGCGAGATCCTCACAGACAGAATCTGTGAGAGGGACGAGCCTTTTTATGGTGTATTTTACATCAGAGCCACCGAAGAAGCGTTTGAGGTTTTCACTGAATTTTCTGACGGAATAACCCTAGAATACCCCCCAGGAAAAACTCTAAGATAAATCCAGAATCCTTTGGATATCCAAATTCACCCGGATATATAAGCAGTTATCTTTTGGAAATTGGGCAAAATTAACCAAAAGACAATGGAAGAAAAAGACATAACAAGCACGTTTTTGATGAAACAGATTTTGGATGAACTGAATCATCTTAAGTCCAACATGCCTAACGGTGAGTTAAAGCATCTGCAGACTAGCCTGGAGGATCTAAAAAAGGACCAAAGATCGATGAAGGATGACATATCGGATATGAAGAAAAAACTCTTAGATCCAGAGTCTGGTGTTATCGTTAAAGTTAACGAAAACACAAAATTCAGATTGGCGGAGGAAAATAGATACGAGGATTACATGAAGGTTAACATCGACGTGGATTCTTTGAAGAAATGGCAGAGTGGGGTTAATAAAGCACTTTGGATAATTTTTGGAGCCATATTAGCTATTGCTTTAAAAGTTATTTTTGGAGTAGCTCCTTAATATAAATCTGCATACACTGAAGACCTCATGTTAATATATAGCATGAGGTTTTTTTATGGACCCAAGAAACCTAGTTATGATTTTATGCTACAAATCCAAAATAGGAAATAAAAAAGATCACCACCTTGTGAAGGAGAATGAGAAGGACATATATAATGACAACATCCTAGTTTATTCATCGATAGTTAGAGAAAAAATTAAAGATAAAGGAATAATACTAGAGTGCATAAAAATGCTTGAATATTTTGAGGACTACGAAAAATGTGAGCACCTTCTCAGAATAATAAACGAAATAGATAATTCAAAAACATCTCAATAAATTGGAAAAGAAAATAGATAGAAGGGTATTTGAGAATGCCATAGACACTATGAAGAAGTATGGTGTGAATAGCATATTGTTATCCAAGATCTATCCTAAGAGAGAAGTGATTAAAAAATCACTACTTACCTACTATGAATCAACGGAGGAGTTCGAGAAGTGTAAATACATACAGGACTTTTTTGATGAGCTTGAAAGCGAAGCAAAAGAGTCTAAAATATACGAAGATATAGTTGGCGCAACTGGTGAAATGTTCTCAGATAAAGCCTATAATTTTTAAAACCCAATTATTCCGATTATATAAATTGAAACCTTTATTATAATAGGGGATATAACATCGGAATAACCTTAACACTTGCTAATGAAGTTCGAAGAATTAAGCGACGAGCAAATATCTAAAATGTCAGATATTTATTGGAATAGAGATTTGACATGGGATCAGAGAATGAAAAGTTTAAGTGATCTAATTGGAAAATCAGAAAGAACAATTCAGAAATGGATTTCCAAACTTGGAATAACAGAAAAAGCCCTAACAGAATCCCCTCAATACATAAGAGCCAAAGAAAGAAAATTTGATAAGAAAAAGAAAAGATTCATTATCACTTGGGCTCAGAATGACACTCCAGTTCACGAGGATTTCGTTGTGAACATGGAAGCTTACGCTAGAGAAATAGATGCAGACATTCACGTCATCGCAGGAAGATATAAAAATCCAACATCGGTTTTCGCTGACAAGAGTTACGATACTTGGCCGGATAGGATCGCAGGGTATCTTGATGCTAATCGTCACGAAGTTCATAAGCACATGTGGATCATGTCAGACGTTAAGATCCAACCCACCGCAGTAGATCCCATGACTGGATTACAGGGGATGAGCGGAATCAATTCTTGCGTGTTCGGATCACCTAAAGTTCACATGGAAACAATTCCAGTTCTTGAAGGAAATCTACCTAAGATGATGATGACAACCGGAGCATGTACTCTTAAAAATTACACGGATTCTAAGTCAGGTAAAAAAGGAGAATTCCACCACACATTAGGATTTGTTGTCGTGGAGATCAAAGATTCAAATACATTCTTTGCTAGACAGGTCACAGCTACAGACGATGGAGATTTTTGCGATCTTTACTACAAAGTTGAGGATGGCGAAGTTTCCAAAATCAATTCGGTAGCAGCTGCCATACTCGGGGATCTGCACTATGGGCAGCATGACGAAAGAGTTATTTCCAAAACTCTTGAGCTGTTTAAGAATCTAAAACCAGATAACGTAGTTCTTCATGACGTATTTGATGGTCTATCTATAAACCACCACGAATCGAAAGATCCATTCATTCAGTATCAAAGGGAAATGGATGGAAGTAATTCTCTTAGAAGCGAAGTTGATTCTATGCTTAGTGGATTAAAGAGTTTTGAAGATTATAACGTGGTAATAGTCAGAAGTAACCACGACGACTTTTTAGATCGATGGCTGAAAGGAACGGATTGGAGAAAAGCTACCACTATGAAAAATTCCATCGAGTACATGGAATACAGTGCATTGCTTCTTAAAGGTCAGGCACCAAACGGGGTTATTCCATATTTAATAAACGAGAAATATCCTAAATACAGAACTCTCGGAAGAAGTGACAGCTTTGTTATTAATGGCTGGGAATTGGGACAACACGGAGACGTTGGATCAAACGGATCTAGAGGATCTTTATTACAATTCAGAAAGCTAAATACAAAAATAGTAGTTGGACACTACCATTCGCCAGGAAGAAAGGACGGAGCGCTTGCTGTTGGAACTTCAACTAAGCTAAGGGTTAATTATAATATTGGACCAAGCGGATGGCTACAATCTCATGTACTGATTCACCATGATGCGAAGGCTCAACACATCAATTTTATCAAGGGCGAATTCACCACACTTAAACCATAATATGTTAGACACATCAAAGTATGAATTTATTGCAGGAGTAGACGAGGTGGGAAGAGGTTGTTTGAGCGGACCCGTTGTTGCAGCAGTAGTTATTCTCCCTAAGGGTTTCTCAGATTCGAGAATCAAAGATAGCAAAGCTATAAAGAGTCTTAAGAAAAGAGAGGAAGTAGAAGCATTAATAAAGGAAAATGCTATAGCATGGGGAATAGGCGCAGCATCTCCTCAGGAGATAGATCAGATTAATATTTTGCAGGCAACTTTTTTAGCGATGAAAAGAGCTATAGATTCTTGTAAGATTGAACCTGATTTTCTCTATGTTGATGGCGATAAATTTCCGGGACATAAAAACATACCTTATGAATGCGTGATAAAGGGAGATTCTAAAGTTCCTTGCATTTCTGCAGCATCAATACTAGCTAAAGTTCATAGAGACAGATTGATGAAATCAATAAGCCAAGAATTCTCTCACTATCTATGGGAGAAGAATGTTGGATATGGAACTCCAGATCATATCTCAGCAATAAGAGAAAGAGGAATAACCAAACATCACAGAAAAACTTTTTGCCAAAACTTTATATAAAATGGAAAATAATGATTCTTTAATGAAAGGGACTCCTGCTAAGATAGCAGATCCTAACGAACGATTCGAAGATGCAGAGTGGGTTTTTCAATTCGATGACGAAGAACCGATAGTATTTGCCTGGAGCGACAGCTCAGGAGAACCCGGGGATGTCACGATCACATTAAAACCTAACAAATCTAGTAGAATAACTTTCACCAGCATAAATGGACTGAAAGTTCTAAGCCTTTACTCCAGACCTATTACCGAGGAGACTAAAAAAATGAGAGCAGGTCAACTAAAATAAAAAAGTTGTATGGTTATATACAACTAAAAAACAAATGCAGAACTATATCTTAAATGCTGAATTAATATCCAATAGAAAATTTACCTCTGAGGAGATAGCGGATATTAAGCTTAAGATGGAACTAGTAGAAGATTCTATCTTGATATACAATATCTTTATAGATTGCATGGAAACCAATTTTAATGGGTGCCTGGAAATCTATGTTGAAGATCTAGAATTAGAAAGCGATCTTCAGAACGATTTAGAAAAAATCGTAAAAGAACTTGATTCGATTATACCTGGAGGATTATCAAACGATTCTAAAATAGAATGGGCTTCTACTCTACCTTCTATAAACACTGTTTGGTATAAAGACAATAATAATTGGGTAGAAAGAGTTACCGAAGTTGAAAGAGAATTTTTTGATGAATCCGAATGGGAAGATGATGATTATGACAATTCTTTCGGTGGCTATAATGACTATGCAAATGGTCAAGAAGGAGATGATTTCTGGTAATTTTACCGGTGATTATATATAAAACGTATTGAAGGGTGCCTTACGTACTTAGTGTCCCGGGTCAGCAATGGCCTTAGAGTTGTTAGCAATAGCAGCAATGGGATTTTAAAAAAAAGAAAAAGGTAAAATGAAAAACAACACAATCGGGGTACACAGTACTCCAAAACCACAAGCTTGGGTAGCCGTATCCAACAACAGACAAAAAATCTACGGCGCAAAGGATGATCTAGTTTATCTAGACAATGGACAAGAGTTTCAGATCGAGCTCTACAATCCAACATCAGAATCCTATCTAGCTAAAATCTATCTTAACAACAAGTTGATCAGCAGTTCTGGTTTAATTATTAAACCTGGGCAAAGATACTTCTTGGATCGTTACATTGACGAGAAGAAGAAATTCTTATTTTCTTCTTATGTTGTTGAAGATACAGCAGAGTCTAGAGAGGCAATCAAAAACAACGGTAAGGTAAAGGTCGAGTTCTATCCGGAGCACACCAGCTACAGCTGGAGTCCAATTTCAACTGGAACAGTCTATGTTCCTTACAATCAAACATGGACGACAAATCCAACCTGGACGACCACTCCAGGAAATCCTGTTATTTTCGGGGGTACAACAACTAACGAAGTTTATCTATCTAGCACGTCAAACATAGGAGGCAATGCTTCCTATACATCAGGATCTGGTATTTCCTTTACAAATTGCTCAGCCGCGGGTTCGCTAGAAACGGGAAGAGTAGAGAAAGGCGGAAAATCGGACCAAAGTTTCGGTCAGGACTCTGGTAGTTACTCTTGGTATTGCAGCTACACGTCAGAATACCAAATCCTACCAAGATCAGTTAAACCAGTAGAGGTTACTGAACTTAGGGAATACTGCACTGGTTGTGGAACCAGAGCAAAGAAAAAAAGCTGGAAATTTTGCCCTAACTGTGGCGAATCTCTAGATCAATAAATTTCGTACAAAGGCACCCATTCAATACTTTTTAAACGAAATTTTATTCTATCTTTGCAGTAGAACCTATAAACACAAAACATTGAGAGTTTTTTATATTGTACCGTATTTGTCTACCGGTGGAATGCCGGAGTATCTAAAGAACAAAATAGACAAGATTAAGAATGATGCAGAGGTTTGGGTTTTTGAAAAAACCCACGAGAAGACATATAATACAATCAGGAAGAGAATTGAATCTATTATAGGACAGGAAAGAATAGTTGTCTGGGGAGAAAAACCAGAAGACATTCTAATAAAGTCTATAAGAGAAATGAAGCCTGATGTTATACACTTCGAGGAACCATGTGAGCAATTTCTCAGCAAGCATCTGCTTGAATTAATATTCACTGAGGATAGGGAGTATAAGATATTTGAAACCATGCACGATTCATCTGTTTCTTCTAAGGAAAAGATATACCTTCCAGATAAGTTTATAGTTGTTAGCCCGTGGCAGGTTAATCTTCTAAGGGATCTTAATGTTCCCATAGAAGTGGTTGAACACGAGATATCACAAAAACCAACCAGAGAATATAACCAAAGCAGAGAAAAATTGGGATTAGATCCCAATAAAAAACACGTGGTTCAGATAGGTATATTTACGCCTAGAAAGAATCAAAAGGAAACAGCTGAGTTAGCAAGAATCCTACCTGAGATTGATTTTCACTTCGTGGGTACTTTAGCAGATAACTTTAAATGGTATTGGGAGCCAATCATCTCAAATCTTCCGTCTAATTGTAAAGTGTGGGGTGAAAGAGATGATGTGGATTTATTTTATCAAGGTGCAGACCTTATTATATTTCCATCAATCCCTCTTTTTAATGACAAGGAAACTAGTCCATTAGTTATTAAGGAAGCAATATCGTGGAAATCTCCACTACTGCTAAGAAATCTCCCCGTCTATGTTGACATGTACCAGGAATCTGAACATTTAAAATTCTTTGCGAGTGATTCAAAAGACGAGATAGCAAATCAAATTAGAACTATTCTATGTTCAATACCAAACGAAAAAACAACCAATAAAAAAAACATGTTTATACACAGATTTACACCAAGCGAAAATAAGATTGATATAGTTTACATAGGTGACAATGACAATTTAGAATTCTTACACTGTGACGTCAGAATAAAAGATATCGATACCGGTGCTACCATTTATGAATGTCCGATAGGATTTACTCTCGGAAATTCATATTGGGTGATTCCTATTCCTATCCACATTTACGATTTCCAGAACAATCCCAATTTCGGTGGATTCCGTATAGAGTATAGACAAGGTGAATCGGTTATACATACATCCGAATTAAGACTACGAAATGTCAGCAAGAAAATTTGTAGACTAGATACTAAAGATCCCATATTCAGAAACTATGAAGAGTTCTTTACTGATAGAATATACGATCCAATGACAGATAGCATATTTAGAAAAAAGGTTGCTATTGATGTTGGAGCTAACGTTGGATTATTTACTGAATATTGTTTAGACACCGGATTCGAAAAAGTTATTTCGATAGAACCAAATCCTCTTGCAGCTAACGAATTTAGAAAAATGCACTCTGATAATCCAAATGTAACTCTTCATGAAATGGCTTTGACCGGAGATGGGGTGGACGTTAATCTTAGTGTAAATCCAGGAAACACACTTGTTTCCAGCATATCCAAATCAATAAGCGACAACACAGTTACTGTTAAATCTGAAACTTTGGATTCGCTTATAGAAAGAGTTGGTGAGGTTGATCTACTAAAGATTGATATAGAAGGAGCAGAGTATGATCTGATAGCAAAGACTTCGGAGGAAACCCTAAAGAAAGCTTCCAACATAATTTTAGAATTCCATGACAACCCGGACGGAAAAGTTCTTGCAATTCTCAAAAAACTGGAATCTGCTGGATTTACATACCAGATGCACGACGAGTCAATAAAAAGACTTGTTGATGCTTTTGAAGATCATGGTGTAATATTTGCTAAAAAAATTAGATAATGAGAATAGCACAAATAACCCCAGGGGTAATTCCTATCCCGCCGAATGGATGGGGGGCTGTTGAAAAGATAATTTGGGAATACACTAAGGTTCTAAGAAATCTTGGTCACGAGGTTGAAATACTTTATACCGATGATGTTAGACCTGGTGAATGGGACATAGTTCACGTTCATATGGCTAATCTGGCTTTGATTCTTAAAGAAAGAGGAATACCTTATATCTTTTCACATCATGATCACCATGCGCATCATTTAGGAAAGGATTCGGAAGTTTATAAAAACAATCTCGAAGCTATGAAGGGATCTGTCCTTTCATTTGTTCATGCAAAATATTTAGTGGAGTATTTTGGATCACTTCCTCAGTTAAGATATCTTAGCCACGGTGCAAACCTTGATGACTATAAGTTTAAGGATAGGTCTAAGGATCTTCTCCAGAACGGGACAAGTTTAGTTATGATGGCAAACAACGGTCTTTTAGGAAACCCGCTGTTTGACAGAAAGGGATTTATCCCGGGTATAGAATGTGCAAGAAATTTGGATCTTCCGATAACTATAATTTGTCCAAGTAAAAACAACAAAGAATTCTTTGAGAAAAATTCATCAGCAGCAAACTATTCTAAGTTGAATATCCTATATGATGTTGACTATGAGAATACTTTAGCTGAATTGGATAAGCATCACATCTTTATGAATTTAGGAGGAATCGAGGCAGGACATCCCAATCTAACTGTTACTGAAAGCATATCAATGGGTATTCCCGTTGTTGGATTAATGGAATCAGATCTGGTTGGAATGAGAAGAATAGAATCTGTTGATTCGACAGAGATGATGAAGGGTGTAAAGGACGTGATCTCATCTTACCCTCAATATGTTTTAGGATGCAAAGAACAGAGGGAGCTAATTTCATGGGAAGTTATTGTTTCTAGAATGCTCATGGACTATGCTTCATTTGGCAAGATATCACAAAAGGACCTTATCCTGAATGATTATAAATCTGTATCGAAGAAGGTCAGAAAAATAGAAGACAATGGATTTTATTGCTGGTTCAAAAGGAATCCACATTTTTACAAAGGATCATACCCAGAGTGCGGCGGACAATCTATATTCTTTAGAGATGCAAGAACCAAAGCTGTTAAGGGATTTCTAAATAGTGGTAAAAGCAAAAGATCGTGGATAACAATTCCTGATGTCACCCACGAATATGTTGACTGGGAGATTGTTATAAAGGACGGTGACGAAGTTCTCAAAACGATAAAGATGAATCTGGAAAATGAGCATGTTCTTATTGAGCAGGGTAACATTAGAAGATCTGATCTCGAGGACATAGTCAAGGACTTTTTGTCCATGGCAAAGTGTATACCTTCTATATCGGAGAACTCAAATTATCTGGCAGGTCTAAAGACTCCCCACTTTAAATACAAGGGTGGAGACGAATCAGGCTTTTATAGAGTTTTAAACACGGACCAAATAATAGATTTATTTAGTCCAAATTACGTCAAGTTACCGAATCCCCTTATAATCCTCCGGACCTCAGCTTTGGGTGACACCATATCATTTATGCCATATGCTGATGAGTATGCTAGAAGACTGGGTATTAGATGTAATGTCGTAGCAAATTTCGGATTTCTATACACTGATTTATATCCAAATGTGAATATAATACAAATGCCGGATGATTTAAGCGTGTATACGGACATTATATGCTGTGACTATATCTATGACTTACCTTTACAGTTAGGCTTCGCTAAACAGCTAGGATTAGCCGATATGGGCAAGTTAAGACCCCAACTTAAGGGATCAGGTAAACCTTCGCCCTTAAATAAGAGATATGTTTGCTTCTCCAGCCATAGTACAGCTCAGGCTAAGCACTGGAATAACAATAACTCTTGGGAGAAGTTATGCGATATGCTGACTAAGAAGGGGCTAACCCCCGTTTGCATAGACAGATACTATAGCTTTGGTATAGAAGGAAACTGGAATGAGATACCCAACAACTGTCTAAATAAGACTGGAATGGAGCTAGCAGACATGATGCACTGGATAGAACACTGCGAATTCTTCGTAGGTTTATCTAGCGGCCTATCCTGGGTTGCACACGCTTTGGGTAAAAAAGTGGTGGTGATATCGGGGGTAACCAAAAAAGATAATGAATTTGATGAAGATTGTATAAGACTCCATAAGGAAGAAGTCTGCAATTCTTGCTTCAACTATCCCGAAAAATTCCCATTTAATGCAGGAGATTGGTTGTGGTGTCCCGAACACAAAGGAACTCCTAGACAGTTCGAGTGCACAAAAAAGATATCTGCTAAGCAGGTAATGGATGCTATAGAGGCTAAAGGCTGGGACAGGATAAAGTAAGTTTCCAAAGATAAATAGTAGTAAAAACCAAAACGAATGAAAAAAATCACATTTTTACTATTATTACTACCAATACTATCATTTGGACAAACCCTTAGAGATTCGGTTAGAGTAAAAACCCCAATATATGAAGTTGTATATAGCGAAAAATTAGAGCAGCCAACTTGGATCCAGTACACAGTACAGTGTCCAAATGGTGCAGCTTCTAGGGCAGGCATGGATTTTTACACCAACGATTCGATAAAAACCTCAGATAATGCGGATTATATCAAGAATCTTTACGACAAGGGGCATTTAGCTCCAGCAGCTGATTTTAATTGTACCAAGGAGCTTCTATATCAAACTTTTAGTTATTTAAACTGTGCATTACAGAACCAGTATCTAAACAGAGGAGTATGGAGAATGCTAGAGGAATATGAGAGAGAATTAGCTAAAACTGAGAAAGTAACTGTTACAATAACAATGGGTTTCGATAAAAATTCGATCAAATTGCCTACAGGAGCCACGGTACCAAGCGGATTCTATAAAACAATCTATTTAGAGAAGTCAAAGAAAACTATAAAATACTACTTTGCTAACGAAGCACCAAAAAAACCTAAATTCTCGGATTACATAATTAAATAATCTGAATAGATATATACATAAACATAAAATACATAAAAATGGAAAGAATTGTATCATTTGACGACTTCAGAAAAAAAGCTAGCGAAATAGCAGAAGACGATCACATGGAAGGAGGAGATGAAAAACAGCACTACATGTTTTTCGCAAACCTAACTTCTATCAAGCACTACATAGACGAAATCCTCAAAATGGATCCAAAAGAAGTTGATAATCATCTTAGAAATGGTCACGATTGGGCTGCTGATCATATTGCTACGTCTAAAGACGATATTCAAGAAGTTGCTGATTGGATCAGAAACGAAATGGAGGGTCACAGTAAAGAAGAACCAGGCGAAGAGATGGGAATGATAGAGCCCGAAAATGTTGAGGTTGAAGTTGAAGACGACGAGAAGGAAGAGGGCGACGAAGACGAGGACGAAGAATAATCTAAATTTAATTTATATTTAAAGCCAGATATTAATATCTGGCTTTTTTTGTGGAACATTGCAGAGGGCGTTAACTATGAAAATAAAATATCATTATGGAAATAAGATTTGCTGACACTTTTGCCGATAGTATTAAAACACTGATAAGACACAATACCTGGTGGTATAAAACATATTCCCTATTCAGATACGATATTCCAAGATTTATCAAGAATGTTTGGAAGTTTAGAAAACCCCTAGCTGATCACTACTGGTGGGATCACCATGCTATGCTAAAGTTTATGGAGGTTGGATTTGATGACATGGCGGAAAAAATAGAAAAACATGGACTTGAGGTAGACATCAGCAGACTAAAGAAGGTTAAAGCCATGAAGAGAGCTGCAGAGCTTATCAGAAACTATAACCAGGATCTTTATATTGAGATGGCTGAGAAAGAGCTGGGAAAGGTCGTATTGCATGATTGGGAATTTGAAGAGGCTGAGGATAAGCCAGGATACTCTAGATTGGTTGACAAAGAAACCGAAGAGGAGAAAGACCATAACAGAAAAGTATTTGAGAGAGCCCGCGAAATAGGGGAGCAAGAATGGAATGAGTTGTGGAGAATCCTAAAAGGTCAGGACTACGAAGAATACAAAAAGATCTCCGAATCACTAACAGAAGAAGAACGCAGAGAAGAGGACCACTACTATAAGTGGTTCGACGGAACAGATCTTCGCGGATGGTGGGACTAAAAAATACAAATGGAAGACATCAAGCACAACGAAAAAAGTATACAGAAGAATCTCGAGAAAAGATTCGATAGTGGAAACATAAAGTACACCGTGGGTAATCTGTATCTATTTAAGGATAATTGGGAAACAGATTTCTTAGTGGTTCAGAAAAGCGGATACTGTTACGAGATAGAAATAAAAACCAGTAGATCCGATTTCTTCAATGATTTCAAGAAGGAGAATAAACACCTTATATTAAACGAGGGCGTTTATATGAAGAAGAAATATAGGTACCATACAGACCCAGAAACAAAGAAAAGAACATCCGAACAATATTATGATCGGACTGAATGGAAATTCAGACCGAATAAATTTTACTACTGCGTACCGGAGGGTCTAATCAAGGCGGAAGAAGTCCCAGATTATGCTGGACTGATGTATGTAAATTCCTATGGAATAGTTACCACAATAAAGGAAGCTAAGTTTATTCACAAGGAGAAGCTGGAATTGACCAAAAAGCTCTGTGATAAGTTTTACTACTATTGGAAAAATACCAGAAGAGATCTTATTATCATGGAGAATGAAAATAAGAAATTAAATAAATTGAACGAAAACTTTAAAAAAATGCAGAATTAATTTTTTAATTCCGCGATACACGGTTATATTTGCAAAAATGAGTGAAAAGAGAAAAAAGAATACACCAACCATCAGTAAAATAGTAAAGGAATATAAAGACGCCACCACAACGGAGATATGGGAAGGTGTAAGAGATAATTTTCTTTATGGTTTTATTGGAGCTACCTTAGTTGTTTTTATAGCGACCAGAGTGGACATTGCGGTACTTGTTGGTTATCTAATTTATTACATGTACGTAGGAAGGATAGTTAATAGACCAAAGTATGTAACATCACTAGGAAAACTTATAGTTTTTCCCGTTCCCTCGGCACTTGGTGCTTTTATGGGATATAAGCTCTCGTATATTATGATAAGTTATCTCAATCCGTAAATTTACAAAGAATGTTCATAAAAAACCAAACCCCCTATTTAGGAAAGATCGAATTAAAATTTGAAAAGTCCCCCTGGTACTCATCAGGAAGCAACAGGCTTAATAAGGTTCACTTGAATCTTGGATTCACAAAATTGGTCTCAAGGATCAAGCTAAAAAGAGATTTGAATGGACCCATTCCGGATCCTCAGAAGATCGAGTTAATCAACAAATATACAGGGGGAATAATAGGTAAACATACTTTCCATAATGATGAACACATTTTGGAAAATTCTTTCCTAGCTCCAGACGGAACATATCTAGGTGATCTTTCCGAAGGCTGGAGATACTACAAAAACAGAATGATAGTAACACAGAAAAAACCCCACGGGGTAGCTTTAGTAATGGAAAAAGATTTCTTCCATATGTCTCTAGATAGAAGAGGTATCGTTGAGGACTACTTTTCTGTTTTCGTCAAGGGATATTATGGTTACAGTCACAGAGGAGGAAATACTTTCAGATTAGGTGACAGATTATTTGACGAGAATTATGTCCCAGTAGAATCTGATTACAGCAAAGAAGAATGGGCTAAGTATAAAAAGAAAGCCAATGAATCTGAGATCAGAAATCGGAAAGATGGATGGCTAAAGGACGGAGATGAGTTTGAGATTGCTTCTATTATACCCTTTAATAGAAGAGGCAATATAACGATACAAACGTGGGAGCAAGCTGAACAAGCTGCGATTAATATTTCAAATTATTTGAGTTAGAGAACTATAAACGTAAAACAAATAATAATGGCAGATAGAAAAATTAAAGAAAAAATAATTCAAAAACTAAAACAACTGAAAGATATGGAAATTGAGATGGAAAACGTTTACAGCACCGAGGAGCAGGAACCTTTAGACGAGTTGGAAACAGAGAAAAAAATTGATTTCGCCCAGTGGTCAGTAATGGGAGACGGCAGCTATATCGCAGCTCCTAAAGCGGAGAAAAAACTTCCCGCAGGTTTATATGAGTTTGAGTGGAACAACAGGGCCAACGAATGGTGTGTAATGAGACAAGCAATCAACACCGATGAGCTCTATGAGCTTCCGACAACTGAGATTGGTGAGATTCTAACAGACATAAAATCTTTCTGGAAAAAATCCGAGCTATATAAATCATACAAGCTTATGCACAAAAGAGGGATTTTACTATACGGGGATCCTGGCTGTGGTAAGTCTGGTATTTTACAGCTTTGTATGATGCACATCATCAAAGATCTATCCGGTGTTGTGATCAACATTAAAAATGAGGATTCTATTAAAGCTTATGTTGAGATGGTTCCTAAGTTGAGACAGATCGAACCAGATCGCCCATTAGTTGTTATTATTGAAGATATTGATAGCGTTGCTGGGGATAGTAATTATTCCACTTCTGTGTTGCTTAATATACTTGATGGTATTAAGCAGATCGAAAATGTTGTTTACATAGCAACAACAAACTACCCCGAAAAATTGGAGGAGAGAATCACAAATAGGCCTTCACGTTTCGATAGAAGATACTACGTAGCTCCGCCTTCGAGAGAAGTTAGAAAGGCTTATCTTTTGAATAAGATTGGAGAAAACAAAATCGACATAGACATTGAAAAATGGTTAGACGATACAGAGGATCTTTCTATGTCACACTTAAAAGAACTTTTCATCTCTGTAGTACTGTTAGATAACAAATACGAGAATGCTATAGAGCATCTAAATGGGATGAAGAAAAAACCCAGAGGGAAAAAAGAAAAAGAACTTGGATTCGGATCACGCTAAATAATAGAATAGAGGTAATGAAACTGGAATTACAGTACAAAAATTATTTAAAAAATAATCCGGAATCGAAATTAACATTTGAGAGGTGGGTGATTGAAATAATGAGTCCTGTATTACAGAAAGCTCTATCAGAGTCGGTAAATCAAGATCCCGGTGTTGTTTGGTTTGATACAGAAACTGGAAAATTAAATACAGAAAATGATGAGAATTAAAATAAGATTCGTAAAGAGAAAGAACGATTATCTAATTCAGAGAAAATCGTTCATGGGTTGGAAGTATATTGGCTACACCGTAGACATGGGATATGGATCGTTCCGGTATTTTTACTGCCAAGACACCAAGGAAAAATTGCTTGATGAGGTATTGGAAAAGTACTACGAAGTCGATAAAAGATTTGTAGAAGTAACTGAATATCCACCTATTAAAATTTACTAAATGAACAACATAGACAAACAATACCAGGAGTTACTTCGAGATATCTTGGATAACGGTATAGAGAAAAAAGACAGAACTGGTACGGGTACCATTTCAGTATTTGGTAGACAAATCCGTCATAAAATGAGTGAAGGATTTCCCTTACTTACAACCAAGAAGATGGCTTGGAAGACTATGGTGACCGAGTTATTATGGTTCTTACGTGGTGATACTAATATCAAGTACCTACTCGATAATAACTGTCACATCTGGAGTGGTGATGCTATCAAGAATTACGAAAAGCACAATGGCGTAATTGATTGGGGACCTTTTACAACAAAGGAAGAAGCTTTTGTTGAGTCAATGAAGGATGAAGGGTTTGCTAAACAGTGGGGTGAGCTAGGTCCGATATATGGTAAACAATGGAGAAGTTGGACTAAATATCGCTTCCATGGGACAGTTAGAGATAACGGTGGTTATGATATATCAGCAATAAATGCACCAATTGATCAAATCCAAAACCTAATCAACGACCTTAAAACAAATCCCGACTCAAGACGATTGATGGTTAATGCTTGGAATGTAGGTGAATTAGACCAAATGGTACTTCCACCTTGTCATTATGGATTTCAAGTTTATACAAGAGAGTTAAGTTTGGAAGAGAGGAGAAAATTAGCAAATCACGATTCAGAATTTATCTCACCAATCACAGTAGAATCTTGGGATAGAGCTAATATACCAACCAGAGCAATCTCTTTAATGTGGAATCAACGTTCAGTAGATACATTCTTAGGTTTACCATTTAACATTGCCTCTTATGGTTTGTTACTTGAAATCATTGCCAAGACGGTTAACATGGTTCCTGACGAGCTAATTGGTAACTTGGGTGATGTTCACTTATATTCAAATCACATTGAACAAGCGAAAGAACAGATTGGCAGAGAGATGACTTGGGAAGAACAGGTACAGTGGGTTATGCGAAACACTGATGTCGAGATGGAGAATCTATACATTGTAGAAGAAATTGCAAAGGACACAACGCCAAAGCACACCAGACAGCCTTATCCGTTACCTAGGTTAAAACTCAACCCTATATTCTTAGCTAATTTGGAGCACAAAGGATTTGACGAGGCAGTTAACGGTCAGGTTAATTTCGAATTAGAAAATTACCAATCACATCCCGCAATCAAAGCTCCTTTATCAAATTAACCATGGAATCTAAAAATAGAACAACTCTCCAGGATCTAATAGAATCAGTTAAGGAAATTGAATCTAGAGGAATAACTTTAACCATGAAAGGTGTTGTATCTATGTTGGAAAATAGCCTACCCAAGGAGAAGAAAAACATAAGGGATGCCTATGATAAAGGTGAATTTAACCAAGGTTGTAATGGAGATTCAGAGGAGTATTACAATAAAGAATACGGAGAATTAAAATGAAAATAGCAGTTATTGCACACGACGGAAAAAAGGCTGATATGGTTGCCTTTGTAATGAAGAGACTTGACTTCTTCAAGAAGGTTGATATAGTAGCAACAGGCACAACGGGTAAACACATCACCCATGCTGGATTGGAAGTTAATTGCTTAAAATCTGGACCTATGGGAGGTGACGCTCAAATAGCATCAATGGTTTCTGATGGAGAAATAGCTGCCGTGGTATTCTTTGTTGATCCACTAGACGTACATCCGCATCAGGTCGATGTGAGCATGTTGCTTAGAATCTGCAATGTTTACAACACCCCTTTAGCCACAAACTATTCAACTGCATCATTGATGATAGATGGATTAAAATACAGAGATAAAGAATAAAGAATGGAATTATTAAACACGCACCCAATCAAAAAATCTGATTTGGGATTTCACGGAAACCTATTTGGTGGAAAATTATTAGCATGGATTGATGCTGCAGCAGCAGGGTATTCTATGCAATTATGCGACACTCCCCGAATGGTAACTGTACTCATAGATAAATGCTATTTTGAAAAACCCGCAAAGGAGGGTCAGCTGGTTAAGGTCTACGGGATACCAACAGATATCGGTCACACTTCTATAACTCTATACATCGAGGCAAGGGCTCACAACGTTTACACTGGCAGACAGATAGTGGTGCTCAAAACACACATTAAGTTTGTTCATATAGATGAAGAGGGCAATCCAATTCCAATTGGCGAGAAGGGGAGAAATTCAGTTGCACGGATGATAGAGGGAAACAAAGATCTTATAGAATCAATAAAAACAAAGTGATATGCTCGGAGTAATAGCTGGTAATTTTGACGTGATCCATCCAGGATACATTTATATGTTTAGCGAATGTAAAGCTAACTGCAAAGAATTTGTTGTTTTGCTGCACGAGGATCCCACAATAGAAAGACCGGAAAAGTGCAAACCGGTTTTATCAGTGGAAGAGAGGACTGATATACTTTTATCACTTAAGCAAATAGATAATGTAATTACATATAGGAGTGAATCAGATCTTTATGAAATTCTAAAAAAGATGAATCCCGATGTTAGATTTCTAGGAGATGATTATATAGGGAAATCTTTTACTGGTGATGATCTAGAAATATCAATTCACTATCTGAACAGAGATCACGGATGGTCAACAACAAAATACAAAACTCTAATAGCTGAAAGCTTAAAATAATGAACAAAGAACAAAAAGCACAATCGATAATCGGGCCACTTGGAGCTATTATCTCACATTCAAAAAGCGGTTACCGAGAAAGATATCCGGAAAACCTTTCAATTTTCAATGCAAACATCTGCACAGCCAACGAGAAGATATGGTGGGGTGATTTGGATGTTACTCTAAGTCAAACATTCATAGCAGATCTGGCATTTATTCTGAATGAAGATCTTTACGTTCTATATGAGATGGACGGAAGATTCGAAAATGAGGAGAAACCTAAGGTAGATAAATATGCAGTTAAATTCTTTTATGATGGAGGTATTGAGTTATCTAAATCTTTAACTGAATACTATGACAACAATCTAAGGATAAAAAAATGAAAGCAGAAAAAGTAAAAGCCCTATTTATATCGGACGTCCACTTGGGTAGCAAGGGATCTAATTCCGGCAAACTTTTAGAAACACTAAAAATGTATGAGCCAGAGGAACTTTTTATAGTTGGGGATTTTATTGACGGATGGCTTCTTAAAAAAAGACATTACTGGACACAGCAAAACACAAACCTAATTAGAAAAATTCTTTCTTACAGTAAAAACGGAACAGCGGTTACCTACATTACAGGAAACCATGACGAATTTTTAAGACATTACGTTCCTTTATTTCTCGGAGATAACATAAAGGTTGTTGATGAGGCAGAGTTCAATGGATATTACATAACCCACGGGGATCTTTATGACGGGGTAGTTAAATTAAAATGGTTGGGTGTTTTGGGCTCAGTAGGTTACGAGATAGCCATAAGTGCTGACCGATTTATGAAAAGGCTTGGGTACAAAAGATCACTGAGTAAGTATTTAAAAAATAAAGTCAAAGGAGCGGTAAAATTCATAACTTCTTTTGAAAAGCAATTAGTTTTTCAAGCTAAGAAAAGAGGATGCTCCGGAGTTATTTGCGGTCACATACACACTGTCGCAAATACGAACATAGACGGAATCCACTATCTTAATTGCGGAGACTGGATAGAAAATAATAGCTATATACTTTATGATAAAGGATCGTTTGAGCATCGTTATTCCATGTAAGAATGAGGAGAATTATATAAGGAGAACTCTGGACGAGATCTCCCTTCAGTTTGGTATAAGAGGAACAAGTGTTATAATTGCAGATGGAGGTTCCACCGATTCCACCCTTTCAAAAATAAAAGACTTCATAAATTCAGAGGACAATAATCTGGACGTGGAAATTATAAAGGGCGGGAGTGTCTCAGTGGGTAGAAACCGAGGGGCATCCTTGGTTAAAACTCCTCTTATATTATTTCTAGATGCAGACATAACGTTTACTGATTTACTTGCCATACAAAATGCTCTAGATTATCTCGATAAAAATCCTAATATAGAACTTATAGGAACTACCCCCGAATATATGGGGGAATTTGATTTAGCAGCAAGTCTTATATTTTTCTTCAATAACATAACAGCTAAAATAATGTCCATTGCGGATCCTTTTGCAGTTGGAGCATTCATGTTGATATCAAGAAAAAAATTCGTGGAGATAGGAGGGTTTGATGAGGAAGTACATCAGTCAGAGGATTGGCTATTGAGCAGGCAGATAAAATCAAAAAACTTTAAACTCATTCCGAATCTAATAACCCAGGATAATCGGAGATTTAAAAAATTCGGTTACATTAAGATGCTCAAAATGGTTATCAAGAACTGGTTTAACAGAGGGAACAAAAAACACTTTCATAAAGATCAAAAATACTGGGAATGATAATAAACATACAACTAGAAGACTTAGAACACGAATTTATACCATACTTCAAATTCAGATCCATAACCGCTCTATCACTGGACTATGCTACAAATGCTATCCACGGGTATCTTGGCGACAAGGAGGTAATAGTCTTCAGGTTTAAGGATTATGGATTTATCCACGATAACAGATTCAATACATGCTCACTCTCCTACGGTGAAGCAGGGATAACCATAGAAGTAAGAAAAACTATGGATAGACCGCTATCTCAGGAGGATAGAATAAAATGGTTCTTTGCAAATTATTACGAGACTGGTATGGAACTATCGAGTTTGCTAATAAGCATGAAGGACACCGATTTAGATAACCTCTTATGGTATGATCAAAAAATAGATATACCTAAGAGCTCATTAGAAGCCGCTAGACGCACGCAAAATTAAATACAATGGTAAGCTTAGGATTTTCAGTAGGACACGATAAAGGCTGTGTAATCATAGTAGACGGAGAGGTTAAAGTGGGTATATCTCAGGAGAGGCTCACGAGAGTGAAACATGACGGTGGATATAGCACGGTTTTACCGGTAGAAGCTATAGATTACTGTCTACAATATCTCGGTTTGGAGTATTCCGACGTCGACAGATGGACTTTTAATACAGTAGAGGATGACGATGTTGTAGCGGATTCTTTCGAGAAGACCTTTGGCATCGATAGAAGTAGACTCCACTTTATACCCCACCACCTAGCTCACGCATACTCGACCTTTTACAGCTCTGGATTCTCAGAAGCTGCGGTTGTTGTTGCTGACGCAATGGGGAGTGTTTTGAAAAGAGGTAGTAATGCTCTAAAATGGTTTGGGCGGGAATGGCCAGGTACTGAAGATTACGAATATGCAGAGGGTATAACTATTTACAAGTTCGCTCCTGGTGAGGACAAAGAGGTTTATAAAAAATGGATAAAGTACCCAATGATGCTTGACGGAAATTCGGAAACATCCATTGGTGAACAATACGGAAAAGGATCACTCCAACTTGTGTATGATCCTAAGACTAATTCTTGGCCGGCAGGAAAACTTATGGGACTAGCTTCATATGCTGATCAGGAATGGGTTAAGCAAATTCCTTCTCACACGACTTTAAGCGATAGTGAAATATTTATACCTTCAGTTAAGATAATGCCAGAGGTAGATTATAGGTCAGATTTCTATTCTAAAGCAAATGTTGCTGGTCTATATCAAAGAGACCAGGAGCAAAATTCAATTCATCTGGTTGGGATGGCTAAGAGATTAACAGGGTCAGAGAATGTTTGTGTTGCGGGGGGATCTTTTCTAAACTGCAACACAAACGAGATGATAATAAAATCTGGTTTGTATAAAGATCAGTACTTCGTTCCCTGTTCAGACGACAGCGGTATACCATTAGGATGTGCTTGGTGGGGTTACGTTAAAAGCGAGAGAGCACCTAAAGGAAAGTACCTTAATCCTTACATGGGCAGGTCATATTCAGATCTCCAGATAAAAGATGCTATCGATAAAGCTTCAGCTGAATTTGAATTTGGTGATTTGGTTAATGTTGACCTGTACCGGGATAAATCTGAGCAGATCAGAAACGTAGCTTCAATCATTAATCAAAATAAAGTTATCGGTCTATTCCAGGGAGGATCTGAAATTGGTCCGAGAGCTTTGGGTAACAGATCGATAATAGCTTCACCGAAATGTGTATGGATGAAGGATCACATAAATCACGATATTAAATTAAGAGAGTGGTATAGACCATTCGCACCATCAGTTCTTTTTGATAGGCAAAAAGATGTTTTCGATCTGGATGTTTATTCTCCTTACATGATGGTGACTGCGAGAGTCAAAGAAGAGTGGAAATCTAGAATACCTTCTGTGGTTCATATAGATGGAACTTCTAGATACCAATCGGTAACGAAAGAATCGAATCCATATTACCATAGGCTGATTTCCGAATTTGAAAGTCTGAGTGGAATACCTCTTGTACTAAATACTAGTTTTAATGGTCCGGACGAGCCAATAGTTGAATCTCCTTATCACGCTATCAGAACGTTCTGGAAAAGAAATCTCCATGCACTCTGCATAGGTAACTATGTGATTACACGAAAGCCAAATCAATAATTATTTCTGTCAGGAAAAAGAGGATCAGGAGCTACAGGTTCCTGATTTTTTTTGTTCGCCAAATACGCCATTGCTGTTTGACCTAACTGATCCTCGAAGCTAGGCATCTTAAAAGGTTCTTGAATGACATTAACACCGTTTACTATATCTGGATTCATTGCCTCCAGTCTTTTAGCTATATGATCTAAATATTCCTTGCTCGGTCTCATTCTTTATATACCTAAATTTTTTATCTCCGTAAATTATGTCTACATTGGAACAAAATAAGGAATCCCCGTTATAAATCATATGGAACTTGCAACGTTTTCTCAAATAGTACTCAAGCTTAAAGCTCATGATGAAAAGATCAATAAGCTTTATAAAATGGGTGTCGATATCATAGATTTCCAAGAAGATCTCCGCTCTATCATAACCTTATTGATCAAAGAGGTATATGGCGAAGAAGGCGAAGATTGGTTTAGTTGGTTTTGCTATGAAGCTGACTATGGTGAAAAAGATTGGAGCAAGCATGACTGCTACAAAATGATTGATGGGGTGATGACAAAGATCAGAGATGCAGGAGAGCAAACTCACGGGGCATTTGACGAAGACGGAAATCCAATTTGCTATTCAATCGAGTCAACCTGGGAATATTTAGAAAAAAACTATAGAATTAAATAATATGAGCGGAGAAGTAGAAATGGACCATTGCGATTTTTGCCAAGAAATCAAATCGGTGGAAAGAACTTACCTGAGACCTAGTAAGTATGTTAAATCCGATGATCAAACGATGAATCAGCACCTATACAACGAAGGATGTTATTTCATAATTATCAAAACTTGTTTCGATTGCGGAACACCTAAGACTTCGTAATATGAGTGGTGGAGCTTTTGAATATAACCAGTACAAGATCGGCTACATAGCAGATCAGATTGAACACGAGATCGAAAAGAGCGGAAGACCTAAAACTCAAGAAGAACTTAAGGAAGAAAGCTGGAGAGGTCCGGATTGGTATGAGCAGTACCCCGAATACTTGAACCACTATAAGTATCCAGATGAGGTGATCGAAGAATTTAAGAATGCGGTTAAACATCTTAGAGTAGCAGAGATCTATGCTCAAAGAGTGGATTGGCTACTAAGCGGAGATGATGGTGACGAGACATTCACGAAAAGACTAAAAGAAGATCTGACAAAATTGGAAAATAGAGACAATGCTTGATATACAAGAGAAAATCGAAAAACAAGGGTTCTTAAGGGAACCAACTGAGGATAGAATTGCTCTTTATGAGTTAATGAGGAAAAAGTATCCTAAAGGAAAAAAAGAAATGCAGCTAAGGCTTGCCATGGAAATTAGTGACGATAGGATAGCTAATTACGTTGACATTTTTAACTCGACTAAATAAAATGAAAATAATATTTTTAGATCACGACGGAGTAATCTGTTTGTCCTCCGAGTGGGGCGGACGTTACAAGAAACAAGAAAAATGGGGCGGACGTAAACTATCTATGTCCAATAGGGAAATCCCATTAGAGTACCGATTTGACAACTTCAATAAAAAAGCGGTTAAAGTTCTTAACGAAATCTTAGGAGAAACTGGTGCTGAAATTGTTGTGTCATCCGATTGGAAATTACATGCAACACTTGAAGAACTTGGTAACTACTACGAACAACAAGGGATTATTAAAAAACCAATTGCATTAACCAAAAATTTAGGACAATGTACTTGGTATAACGATCAGATTTGGATTTGGTCACCCAGATGGGATTCGGAGATGACTAGAGTTATTGAGATGACTCAATACCTACACGATCATCCGGAAATTACACATTGGGTTTCTGTTGATGACCTTGATATGGGTAAGAATGGAGAGGATTGGAAAAATTGGGGAATTGATAATTTTGTACTGACGCCAAGTTCAAACGAAGGGATCAAACAATCAGGAATAAAGGAAAAGATTTTAAAATACCTAAAATAAGGAAAATGATAAAAGCAATTAAAAAAATATTTTCAAGGGGAAAAAAATCAGAGATTAACGTGGTAATGAGTTCTTCTGATGGACTTGATGATACATTCCTTTTTGACTTTAAAAACTATCAATCGGGATATAGAGGAAACGGGGTTACTCTAACCACAACTTTCATGAATTTCAGTGGTTCTGATGGCAGTAGCGATAATGATAGTCCAGTAGATGCTGACAAAAAGCCAAAGAAGATTGCGGTTAAGCCAATCGACGTTATTAATGAGTTGGAAACTATTCCGACCCCTTGGACTTTATCTAACCTCCAGGACAAGATAGAGATCCTTGAATATAAGAGGGATTTGATCACTCAGAAGTATTCAAAGAGAGAGGTTGAGGCTATGATTGAACGTTTAGAAAACAGAAAGAAATGGGATAAGTTCAGAAAGTTCTTTGATGGATACCAGAACACAACGGACGAAAAGATAGATGTTCTATTGGACAAGTATGATTTGGTTATGAAAACATCAGACCTATTCGTTCCTGAATTTCCTGATATTGCAATTCAAACGATGAAGAGCTACAGTGACCACATGATGAAGCTTTGCAAAAAGAAACCGGTATTCTACGTTATTGCGGAACCTGATAAATTCAGGAAGGCGTACGAAAAAAGAGATCCAATCTTATTGGTACAAAGTCCATTTGGATTCTACTGGCAAATATTGGGAGCTTGGGATAAAGAAATGATGCTTTTGAGCGAGCTTTAATACTGTCAAGGGATATATAATCCATGGCAAATCTGATACACAACTTTGATTCGTTTGTAAGATTAAATGAATCGAAAAGCGACGGTACGAGCATCATAATTGGTGACTCATGTACCCCTATAATCTTTAAAAGATCTAAGACACTTACCATGTTGGGTAACACTGGATCAGAAAAAAGCTTATGGAAAAGCGGAATGGGTGTTAAATGGTTAAAGGATGCTGTTTCAAAATATCAGGTTACGCCAAGTGTTAAAGACGTTGTGATAAACATTGGAACTAACGGAGCTTTTAATCCCAAAGACGATATTAAAGGTCTTATGACCGAATTAAGAAGAGTTTTCCCGCAGGCTAAATTCTGCGTGATTCAAGGGTCTTGGGGCTGGGGATATAACGTATCGATAACAGAGGATAAGGTTAAAAAATACTACGATATATTCAGAGCAGAAGGTGTTACTGTGATAGAACCACCAATCGGCAAGGTAAAAGATCCACACACAAATTTGCCAGTTTATGATGTGATAGCTAAGGCAATCGATGGATGGATAACAAATCAATCCGGATACATCCAAACCACAGATTTAAGTAAAGGAAATTCAGCAACCAGTCAAATCATTTCTAGACCAGGGGATCCATACAGATACAAGGTGGAAAATGACCATTGGTTAGCCAAGAAGGACAGTCAAGCAAGATGGTATGAAATCACGGGAGCAGATTTTAAACCACCTTATCAGGTTTCTGTTGACATACTTGACAAGGAAAATCCTAACATGAGATCTAAGAGTGCTCCAAAAAGAAGTGGAGCGGCTTCAGTTGATAACGGAACCAATGGAACTTCTGTTGTAACGTCAACAGATTCAGAGGAGGATACAAATCTACCCCCACTATTAATAGGAAATCTTCCGATTAAACTTACCGGAAGCTATAAAGTTCCAAGAGTGATTCTAATGAAAGCCGATGCATTGCATGCTTTCGACAGAAGAAAACTTGATGGATTTGGGGGTTACATGTTAAGAGGAGGACCTATTCCTAATAGATGGAAATCGAACGTTAAGCTCGATCAGGGAAGAGGAATCAACCAAGTTCTAGAAGAATTGATCTTATCAGGAATTAAACCAGACGTAACAGAAATCAAGATAAAAGTTAACGATGATTACAGCGTTAATTGGGAAGCAACAATAGATAAAAGCACAGACGGTAAAGCTTATGCTGGGGTTTCTACCAGAGGATCAGCCGGGGATAACGCTGACGAAAGAGCTATCGAACAGCTACCAAAAATGAAATCAAAAAAACCAAATGCTTCCGATTGGAAAATGGTTTTAGATTTTAACATAGAAAAACCAATAAAGATCAGACAATATTTCTATAAGTATACTGACTCTAGCGGATTAAAAGACCTTACGGGAAAATAAATTAATAAAAATAGAAAAATGGCAAAAGTACAAGTATTAGATTTTTACGCTGAATGGTGCGGACCATGTAAAGCTATGGGACCAGCAATCGAGTCTTTGATGACTGAATATAATGTCGAAGGTTCTGAGGTAGAGATTAAAAAGGTGAATGTAGACAACGAGCCTGAGCTCACACAGAAATACAACGTTAGAGGAATTCCAACTCTTATCTTTTTAAAGGACGGAGAGCAAGCTACGAAAATATCGGGTAACCAATCAAAAGCAAAGATCACCGAAATGATTAACGAGGTGTTAGAAGCATAACAACTTTAATAATCCACAAAAAAGCCTAGTAAAATAAATTACTAGGCTTTTTTGTTTATTAAGCTACTGTATATTCTATCTTCTTTTGCTCTACAACTGTCATACTTTCGCCGTTTCTATCAATGCGAATGTATTCACAAGAAATAAGGCCAAACTCGTCTAGATGTTCTAAAACCTCTTCTGCTGTGAACTCTGAGCATGAGTAGATATCAAACTGAAACATTGCAGGGGAATTGCGATCCCAAACGTGGATAGCTGCGTGTGAAGTTGCTAAGGTAACAGTTCCAGTGATTCCCTCGTTTCCTGGTTCATCAACGTAAATGGATGAGGGTCCGGCGACAACAACCATTCTCACTTTTTCGACTAGTCTTTTAAGCCAGTCATTTAAAAATTCTTCCTCTTTAGGAGGTAAGCTCACGTATCCTTTAACAATTAAATGTAGGTGGTTAGGCAAGAATGGTTCTTTCATATATTCTATTTTTTTTATCGTATATATTAAATTAGAACCAATTTTTAGGATTCCATTTAGATTTACTAGCTTCATTAGCAGCTCTATTAAGTTCGTCCTGTGCAGCTCTTGCCTGTCTGTCTAGTTCTTCTTGTGCAGCTCTTGCTTGTCTGTCTAGTTCTCTTTGTGCTGCTTCCGCAGCTTCTTGAGTTTCTCTAGCTTTTCTGTCAAATTCTCTCTGAGCAGCTTCTGCAGCTTCCTTAGCTTGTCTATCCAATTCTCTCTGAGCAGCTTCCGCAGCTTCTTGAGTTTCTCTAGCTTTTCTGTCAAATTCTCTCTGAGCAGCTTCTGCAGCTTCTTTAGCCTCTTGGGCTTGTTTATCTAATTCTCTCTGAGCAGCTTCTGCTTGTTCTTTTGCAATTCTCTCAGCTTCACCATTTGCAATTGCATTACCTAAATCGATAGCTGGGTTTAAATCAAGATTAACATCAATATCAGCATCAAGACCAACTAATAAAGCTGCCTCTCCGCTAATTCCGATACTAACTTCTCCATCATTATATGTTGCATGGCCTTCACCTTCTGCACCAACTTGTAATCCTACACTAGCTCCTACTTCTCCACTTGCTTCTGCACCTCCGATAGGAGTATCTACACCAACGCTTCCCCCCGCTTCGACACCTACGCTAGCTCCTGCCATTGCACCACCTGAAGCTGATACACCATGTTCTCCTACTGAAGCATCAGCATGAACACCAGCGTGAGCTTCTGCATAAGCACCTGCGTGTCCTTCTGCATTTGCTTCCACTGCTACTTCTCCTATTGGGGTATCGATACCAGCTTTGCCGTTTGCTTCTCCGCTTGCTTCTACTTCCACTCTAGCTTCAACGCTTGCTCCGACTCCGATTTTAGCATCCGAACCATCCCATCCTGCTTCAGCGTGAGCTTCTGCACTTGCATCTGCACTTGCATGAGCTTCTGCATGAGCATCTACTTCTGCACCTATACTTACCCCGCCACCTAAATCTTGGTTAGCGTGTGCTTCCGCGTTTGCTTCGGCGTTAACTTCAGCATGTACATTAGCTTCTGCCGATGCGGAAGCCATTGTTCCGTCGATACCTGCTTCTGCATGTGCGCTTGCACTTGCACTTGCATCGTAAGATGCGTTTGCACTTGCACCTACTTCTTCATTTCCAGTTTGAGCAGAAACGCTATCATTAACTTCTACTGAAGCACTAGCACCTGCGCTAACCTCTTCTGTATTATTAACTGGTTTAGCAGCCTCCCATGATGCCCATGGGTTAACTGGTTTAGGAGTATTATCCATCTCATGATGAGCATTCCATGGATTGTGATGATTTTTGTTTTCTTTTGACATGATTTATTTATTTATTTTATTTTGTTTTTAATTCTTCGATTGCATCCTCACAATACTTATCTCTCTGATCCTGTAGGTAGTTTATTCTGCCCAGCATGATTGCTTTATCTTCCTTCACTGTCTGCTCTATGTAAGCTTTTTGTTCCTCGTATAGTTTTTGCCAATATGCTACTCGCTCTTCCATCATTTTACCTTGGTACCAAATTATACCAACCATAGCTATAATGGTGAATGATTGTTCTTTGAGTTTTGAAAGAAATGTATCAGCAAATCCATTCATTGGACTTTGTTGATTTTGCGGTTCTTTTTTTTCCATGTTGTTAATTTATTTTTTTATACGAATCTAGAATCCGTTAGTTGTATTATTGTAGAAAACCAAACCCGTTACATTTGTTGTTTTTGTTATAGTTGATGTTGAGAAACTAAATGTCATTACATCTCCACCGCTTAATTCCCCAAATTGTATTCTGATTGGATAATAGGTACCAGCAGTTAATCCAATAGACCCAGATTTTTCTAAGGTTCCATGAAGACCTCCATTGTTAACTGTAGAGTTTCCTGTGGTAAAACCTGTCTGTGCATTTGAACCTATCCACACATAGGACGCATCATCAGATGATGTGAAAAAAGTATATGTTTCGGAAGTTGTTGGCTTAAAATACCCTAACCATTGACAACTGAAATTCTCACCGTCATCTTGAGCTGGTTCAAATATAGAAGTGGTTTGTACTGAAGTTGCAGGATTACCCCCGACTGACGCAGGGGTTGCAGTTGCAAAGAAACTAACGTTATCTGCAAAATAGCCAGTATAAGTCGTCTTATATAAACCAGCAATAAGTGGATCTGTATATGATGCCCAATACCCATTCGCGCTCAGCCAAGATAAAGCAGTTCCAGCATTAACAAATCCCTGATTAAATAGACCATTACACAACGAAAGAAAGCTTGCTTCCGTTTTTAATGCACTTCTCCAGAATCCTATTGTTGGCGCAGGTACGACATACGAGTTTTGCCCAGCTGTTCTAGCTCCAGATGTGTGACATATAACATAACCAGGATCCTCATCCGGACCTTTCCACCACGTGAGTCCTGCACCATAATCAGCAGCGGTTGCACCTGCTGCTATATAGCCAACCTGTGTTGTTCCGGTTACTCCTGTTCCTGAGTTGTATGCGAATGTTCTAACTGTTGCCAATTTAGTGGGTTTTTAGAACTATATATCGCTCATAAAAAAGGCCTAGTAACCTAGGCCTTTTGATTCAATTAGGAAACTTATTATGCTAAAAGTGAATAGAATTCTTTGAAGTGCTTAATTCTGTCTTCTAATCCGATAGTTCCCCCGTTTACTCTTTTCGTAACTGCGGTAACTGTAGCAACGTCTGCTCCTCTATCACAAATAGCCCAAAGGTTATTATTATTGAAGAAGAAAGCTGCCGACATTAAAGGGTATTTAGTAGCAACTAAATCAGGGTTTGCTAAGATGTCATCATCAACAAATTTATCGAAAGAAGAGTAGTTTGATTTACCCGTTAATTGGATATATCCTCTACCTCTGAATTTGAATCCTTCTCCCGATGCTTCGTCTCCGTTGCCCATTCTAGAAGAATAAACTCTGTTAGCAATCTTCTGTGGATTTCTTGCATAAGATTCGTTTAGTGCTCCTGGGAAATATTTAGGGAAGATCTTTTTAAGACCATCTGCAGAGTAATTCAAGTTTTCAGATACTGCTTTGAAGTTTCCTGACTCGTGTCCACACTGAGCTAAAAAGTGTGCTAATCTTAATGTGTTAGTGATGTTGAATTTAGCTGCTGTATCTGGGATTTGTGCAATAACTGAATCCGGGATGTGTCCTCTTAAAGCATCTAGTTTAAAAGCTGAAGGTGGAATAGCTACTGGTGCTGCTACTGGAGCAGAGCCAAACATCTTAGCCCAAGTACCATCTCCTACAACTCCATCTGCTGTTAGACCGTTGGCTGCTTGCCATGCTTTTACTTTTGCTTCTGTACCTGGTCCAAAAGCACCATCGGCTGTTAAGCCTAATTTTTCTTGGAGCTTTTTTACATCGTCTCCTTTAGATCCATTCTTTAGTAACATAGTTTTTTTGGTTTTTGTTTTATATATCCTAGTTTTCATTTTTTTTGACCGGGAGCTCACTTTACTTTTGGAACAAATTAGGGCGGGATCCCATATAAACTAATAAACACCATGATCTATATTTCAATTGATGTCGAAACAACTGGCCTAGAGAAAGACCGTTACCAGATTCTTTCAATAGGTGCCATTCTCGAGGATACCACTAAGAAGCTTAGCTTCGAAGAGATTCCTAAGTTTCACGCAGCTATCCTGCACAACGAGATCACTGGTTCGCCCTTTGCGATCAACATGAATAAGAAGATTATTGAAGCAGTTGCCCATTATCAAAGTGCTCAGGATCAGGACGAGAAAAATGATCTTGTGCAAATGACGGGTATGCAATTCTATCAGGAGGATCAGGTTGTTGAGGCTTTCTACAGATGGCTTTATGATAATGATGCTGTCGAGAAGATGGGTATCGATCCAGGACAAATGGTTGTTAGAGGAGAAAACGGAAAGATTTACCCGATGCTTAATAAAAATGTAAAACCAGCTACAATTAACGTGGCAGGTAAAAACTTCGCTTCGTTTGACAAACACTTCTTAGAGAGATTACCTAGATGGCAGCAGGTTATCAGAGTGAGACAGCGTATTATAGATCCTTCGGTCATATTTACAAACTGGAATGAAGATAAAGCAATGCCTTCCTTATTTGAATGCAAACAGAGAGCTAAGATTGAAGGTGTAGTAACACACGATGCTTTAGAAGATGCGTGGGACGTTATACAACTGCTAAGAACACAATATTAAAAACATCAGCCGTGGGGCGTGTGGGATAACGCACCCGATCACAAGGGAGAGAGTAGGTTCGAGTCCTGTCACGGCTACTAATAAATAACAGAAAATGGAAAAGTTCAAAATAGAAGAGATCAGAGAAAAAATGGAATCCCGCAGGAAAGAGCTCAATCTGAAGTGGGAAGGATGGGAAGAGAACGAAAGAGAACGTCAAAGCGGGGGTATTTTAATAGTTGCAGCCATTCTAGCAACTATCATTACAATCTCAGGAATACTGATATACATTTTATCTGGTCTATAAAAAACAAAACGACATGGGATTTTTAACAAACATGATTAGCGCTACAATTAAGACAGCACTTACACCTATAGCAGTAGTGAAAGATGTAGTTAATGTAGCTACGGGAGAAGATGCTGATGCTACAAAAAAATTACTAAGCAGTGCAGCTGAGGATGTATCTGATGCTGGAGACGATTTAGGAGACGGAGAATTACTTTAAGATTTTTTTCATATAAATTTTTTTTACCCGGGTTGTGGTCATATATTTGAGATGTAATTAAAATACAAACCAAAATAAAAAAAGTTATGAAAAAGTTAATCGCAATCGCAGCAATCGTTATCGCATCAGTAACCACTGCACAGGTAAAAGCTCAAACCCCAATAGAGAAAATTTGCAATTCTATAGATACTTTCATGAAAGCTCAGCATCCGGAGTATGCTAAGATTGAGAGATATAAAGTATCAGAAATCAAGCTAAATAAAGTGGTCACTAAATCAGAAGATGGTAAAATAGATACATTATTACATCCTGAGGCTGTCTTCGAAAAGGGAAAAGAACCACTTGGTGTTAATGTGGAGGGACCATTCGTTACTTTAGAAGAATACTATAATTATAAATTTTCTTCTTATCTTATGCCTTACGTAGCCCCCGTAGACTATCATAATAATTCAGATAAACTGTATCTAAAGTTTGTGGGAGACATCGATAGCGAAAAGAATAAAGATTATGAATATGATTTATACAGCTTCTCAGTAATCGAAAAGGACGGAGCTAAATACTTTATTCTAATTCAAGATTATCAGGTTCGTCCGACATTGGAATCAGTTAGGAAAGAGATGTTAGAGCAGAACTAATAAATTCAACAAACAAAAAAAAGATCAAAGTTTAAACTTTGATCTTTTTTTTGTATTATGTTTTTCTATTATGATACCATTGAAGAGTTTACTGTAATGTAAGCTACCTTGATAGTAACTTTCTGTGCTCTCTTCTTAACGGTGTTAATAAATGTAACAGTTTCGTCTTCTTTTCCTGTCTGCTTAACTAAGGATGTACCATCTACGTTCATAGTGATCTTTCTGAAAGTCTTTCTGGTTTTCTCGTCAGTTTCTGGAGATTTAGGTTGGATATCTCCTTCCTCGTCTGCAGTGATGGTGGTACCAGGGAAAGTAGGCTTAAGAAATTCAGCTACTGCTGCAGCTCTCAATTTGCAAAGTTCTTTATTTCTTTCTGGAGTACCTTCTTGAGAAGCTCCTCCTCTAATCGAAATTGATTTAGCTGTGGTTACGTTAGATAGTGCCTGCATAATTGAGTTTTTTCCCTCTTCCGTTAACTCTGCAGTGTTTACTTTGAAAAGAGGAAGGTCTTCCTGAACAACGATTGGCTTTAATTTTTCAGTAACAGTTGCTTTAGGACGAACGTAAGTTTCTACCTCCTTACTTTCATAAGCTTGTCCAGTGTTTTCTATTTTGGATGGATAATACAAAGCATATATTGCGTGTAGGTTTGTCTGAGGATTGGTAGCTGTTGAATCTTTCAGATTTTTGTTTTTCCAGGTTTCCTTGGTAACCGGATCTGCAAAATTAGGTGTAGATATCTGAGAATTTTTAACAGGGTCAGAAAATTTCCATTTCTTTAAATCCAGTGTTCCCTCTATAGTAACTGGCAAATACTGTCCAAGAAGACCAGATCCCTTTACAAAATCTCCATCCTCGTCTAGTTCGAATCTTTTCTTTTCCTTATTTACATCTGGTATTTTTCCAACTGATTGGGGCTTTAAATTCTCCTTATTTGCTTTAGTTAAAAACTGGGCAAGACCTACTCTATCGCCCTTTTGGGTTTTAACCGCTCCCCCTCTTAAGTTGTCGTATTCGAATTGCTGTACATCTACATCCACAGAGTCTATCTGTGTTACGTCAGGGATACTTAGTTTTCCTAATACTACTCCTATCTGACTTAAATCATCGGCAGTAAAATTAATACCCGCTTGAGATGCTAAGCTTTCTATTTCAGATAGTGCTTTTTTACCCGCAGCATCCATCCCGTTACTTCCTAATGTGGTTTGTAGGTCAGAAAGATCTGTTAATTTTACCGCTTCGTAGATTGCGTCTCCGTAAACAAACTTGACGAAATCGCCAAAGTTTTCAAATACTGGTCTGTTGTTTTCCATATTCATTTATTAGTTTTATGATTTGTTTTTGTTATATATCAGTTTTTATTCCGCAGTATTTGACGGATACCCCATTTCTCTGTGGAGTTTTTCGAATATCTCCTGCTGTTTTGATTCTTTTAAATACTTAGAAAGATCCCTAACTGTATCGAAATCCTTTCTATCTAAGGCAGCATCTATCAATCTCTCGATCTCCCTTTTTGAAAGTTCCGAATAATCAACCTCTTCAGGCTCCGCTGGTGCTCTTCCTGGTGCTTCCTCAGATGGTTCGTAGTCATCGTCATTATCAATACCTGCTTGTCCAAGCTCATATTTGCCAATTTCTTCTGCAATCTCATCAATGAACTCCTGTACAACAGGCTTAGCCTTAGGATCCTCATTAAGGATCATGTACATAAGGTTAAGGAAATCCTTAGCATCCATTGCCATCATCTTACCGAAAACGTGTTCTCTTAGATTAGGAATATCGTCATATTCAGGGAATTGCGTAATAAAGTCTCTAAGATCTGCGGCAATTTCTGGACCGTATCTAAGATCTTCGATCTCATCCGCTAATGAATCTGTGTTCATGATCACCGTTTCTGCTGTTTCTTCATCATCAGGAATACCTACTGCTGCGATAAGCTCATAAATACCCTTAACTGTCTCATGAAGTAACATAGCGAAATCGGTACCTAAAGCATTAATAGTAGGACCTGTTTGTGCGAATAGATCTTCAGTTTCTTCAGGAACCTCAGTATCGTCTTCCAATTCACCTAAGATCTTTTGTGCAAGCTCTTCTGAATCCTCTTCCTTGTCTGTGTTCCATTCAACTGTTACTGATCCACTGAATCCTGATTTATCTCTTGTCCACATCTCCAACTGAACTTCCATTGGGATTTGCCAATCAAAGAATCCTGCTATATCCGTGATTTTATTAAGGAGATCCTTGTATTCTGTTCCTTGCTCTTGACCTAAGATTCTAATTAAACCGTCTCTAACCTCAGGTAGATTTAAACAAAGCTTAGTGTTTTTAGCTTCACCCTGAGTGATGTTGTTTGCGATCTTTCTTTTTTGAATTTCTGAAATGATATCAGCGTCCTTAAGTTCTTTAAGCTGTGGCATTTCTGGAGGTTCTGGCTGAACATTCTCCATAGATTTCTTAATCTGATCGTCCTTTGGGAACTTAATATTTAAAGTAACCTCCTCTAAGATAGATCCGTAATAAGCTCTGATTGCGTCTTCTGCAAGTTTTTCTAGTTCTTTCTCTTTTCCTGCTTGGATTTGTCTTGCTCTAGAAACCAATGACATGAATCTAGGGATATCAGCTCCGTGTCTTCTTTGAAGTGCATCTAATCTTTCTTTGGCTCTACCTTCAACTTTTGAAAGGTAATCTCCTTCGCTTCCGCCTTCCCCAGGTATCCCTGGATTATCTCTTAAAGAAGCCTCGTCTACTAATTGTGTGAATGACTTAAGATTCATATCTGTCTTTTAATTTTGAAATGTCGAATTTTATAGGTGCTTTAGACTTCTTAAGCTCTCTCATAAATCTATCAACAACGTTAGCTGCTTTAGCTTTAGGAGCTGGATCAACAGCTGGTTTGTCCCTTCTGATTGGGCTTGGCCTTGAAGGAGTAGGTCTAGTTCCAGGATCAACCCCAGGCTTGGTAGTTGGCTGGCTAGGAGCAGTTTGGGGCTTAGCTGCCAAAAACTCGTCTATTTTGGTGAAAACTTTCATAGTTGGTTTTTAATTTGAATATATATCATCGATATAAATTTATACCTTATGATGAAATATAGTTTCCCAACATTTTCTGAGAAGCAAGCCCTGATGGAAAACGTCCAGGCTGCTAAGGACTATCTTTTAAAGAGATATGCTTTAGCAAAGAAGATAAAAACCTCCGAGATCGACGAAGAAACCAAAAAAAAGATACTAGACGATCCTAAATTTAAGGAAATTAAGGACTTAACTGCAAAATTTCCGGGGTACACACCAATGTTCGTGAGATTTAGATTCGATCAAAAAGCTCACATGGAGGAACTAAAAGAGATTTTTGATAATCTAATGAAATATAGACAAACTCTAGGACAGGATTTGTCTATGAACATTAATGATTATGCTAAAATAGAGCCTACTGAAGATGATATCCGTCCAGGATATGAGGTTTTGGGAGACGACCTTAGAAACATTGAGAGAAAAAGAAAACTAAGAAAGTTTTACTCTGAACTAACAGGTAAAATGAGAAAGGTTTTTGCAAAAGCAACAGACAAACAAATTGACGACCTTACAGAAATCTCCAACCAATTAGAACAGTTGAAAGACAAAGACGGAAAAAATGCTTGGAAAGAATTCACCAAAGGTCTAAAGAAATACGAAGACACCAGAACTTATCCTGAGTATAAGGATGAAAAGGTGGCTTTCTCGGATATTATTAAAGATGCCTTAGAATTTGTAGAAGGATGGGACCAAGATGAATCTGGATTACTTAAGAAACTTAAGGATCTAGGTCCAATGGCTGGTATTCTTTATTCTAAAGACGGTTACATCGTGGAATCTGCAAGAACACCGGAAGCTCAAAGAGCAATATGCTCAGACACAACATGGTGTATCAGAAATGATTCAACATTCTGGACATATGGTGGCGGCAGAGTACAGATTAATATCTATAACGGAAACGTTCCAGTTACCGATATCCATAGCTTAGTTGGAATCACAGTTAACCAAGACGGATCGATTCACACTGATGCAACAAGACCTAATAACAGATTAAAAGACAAAAACGGTAACAATTTCAGAACATTAAAAGATGCGCTAGAAGGACTTGGTTATCCCAAGGATCTAGTTGATACCGTTATGTCTAAGTTCAAAATGGAGTGTGACATTAAGATCGCTCTTGAAAGATACTACAAAGACGGATCAGGTCTTACTGTTAGAAACATCATCGAATCACTTATCGCAACTTCAAAAGGTTTCTTAGCTGGTGCTATGCCACAGGAAGACTGGGAAAAAATCTCTGGATTGGTCGCTCAGATCATCTTCGATGTTAAAGGTCTTAAGAAAAGTGACTTTATGAAAGAGTTTAAACAATACGGTATCTTTAGTGAAGCAACACTAAACGTATTCAACAGACTTATAGGCGACGATTACACCAAAGATGATATCGAGGAGATATTAAAAGCAACCGAAAAAGGAATCGAGGAGATTAAGTATGTTTTGGAACTCAATGCAGAAGGAAGCCTACCATTAAAATCCGCCCAAATTGAGAGCATGAAAAATGTGATTAAGGAGGAGGAAAACATAGCCAAAAGAATTAAATCTAAATTAAAATGAGAATAGTACTAGAATCTTTCAGAGTTTGGCTAGATATTCAAAGAATTGACGAAAACATCTCTGCTACTAAAGGTTTTATGCAGAGTAGATATGCCGAGCAACTTAATAAGAGAGCAAATGAACTAACTCCGGAAGAGAGAGAAGAAGCATTAAGAGACGAGGGCTATTTAAAGATCGTTGATCTAACTAAGGGTTACCCCGGATATGCAATGCCATTCATTAAGTTCTATTTTGAACAAGGTGTAACATTAGAACAGCTAGGGGAAATCCTAAACATAGCAAGGAACGAAAAGCACATACTCCAGCAGTTAAGTAAACCAATAGATCAGTGGGCAAACACTGCAGAAGTGGATGGGCTTACTGGATTCGCTCAATTGACCAATGAGATTAGTGCTATAAGAAGAGCCAAAGAAGCTAAATGGTTTGTTGATGATATGCCTAGAGAATTAAGAGACAGGTATCGTTCAGCAAGTAAGGATAAACAGGAAGCATTGAATGATCTAGCTATCGAATTAAAAAAATTGGACGGTAGAATAGTAAAACGCTTAATTGCTAAAATTAAATCCCTGTCAACTTGGCCTATAGAGGACGTAACTTCTTATGTAGCCAGCTACGTTAAAGGCTACCAAAATTTAGGACTCCAGAAGAAAATGGAGGAATTAGAAAACATCGCTCCGCAAGCTGGTATTCTTTATTCTGATAGTGGTTATCTGGTAATGAGTATGCGTACCGAGAAAGCACAAAAAGAATTATGCTCTGTTGGAGTTTGGTGTATTAACAAAGGAAGTTTTTACAACTATGCTGATAAGGGACTTCAGATTAACATTTTCAATTTTTCTTTAGAATCAACCGATCGAATGTATCTCGTCGGAACAACTATAACATTCGATGGAAAAGTTACCAATTGTCACGATATAAATAACACCTCGATTCTTAGATCTACCGATCCTAGAAAAAACTATGAAATGCTAGGATATCCGGAGGATTTGATAGAAGAAGTAATGAACAAATTCGACAGAGAATGCAACATTAAAAAGGCAGTCGATATGTTCTATAAAAGATCAAACGATCTTACTGTTCAGAAAATAATCGAATCCCTGATAATATCATCTAAAGCTCTAATAGAAGGAACCATTACGGAAAAAGAATGGGAAAATATCTCCGGAATTGTTGCAGAAATAATTGCTGAACAGAAGAAGATAACCAAAAATGATTTCATGAAAGAATTCAAAGAAATGGGAATATTCAACCAGGCAGGTTTAAATGTTTTTGATGCTATCATCGGAAACGATTACACTAAATCGGACATAGAGGATATATTAGCAAGTACTGAATTTGTCATCGCAGAAATAGAAAATATTCTTAATAGTGGAGGTGGACGAAATCAAAAGGATCTCGAAAAGTTCCAAACCGTACTAAAAAACAAAGATGAAATAATAGAAAAAATCAAAGCTAAATTATAATATGGAAAAAGTTTCAAAATACGACGAATTCATAGGAGAAGCTTATTGGAGCAAATCTTGGTTAAATCCTCCAGGAAGAGATCTAATAGATTCATTCGATGGCAATCTTCCGTCAGCAAGAGACCTTAAAAGAGGACTTGGGGTAACTGTTCAAAGATTAGATGATCAAAAAATAAGACTCCATATAGCTGGAAGCTCAATGCCTAAAACTGCTATGTGGGTTAATGAGGACGGAAACTACTGTTCAGAACACTACTCAAGCAAACCTGGATTAGAAACTTACGGTTTTGCCAGCTTTGATACTCCACAAGAACTATTCAGACACATCTGGCTTAGAATCGTTAAGAACGGTATACCAGCTTCACTCATAAGTAAGAGAGATGTTAACGAGAAGGTTAATTTTGATGAGATGTATCCTGCAGGTGAAGAGCTTGATCTTGACGAAATCAGGGAAAGATTAAAACCACTGATGGGTGGGGATCAATTAGCACATCCTTCCAATTCGGAGCTTCTAGAACTTGCAACAATGCAAAGATTGATTGAGCTCGACTTCGTGGGAAAAATGGACAGATATTCAGGAAATAAGAGCGTTAGCTTAGTAAGAGACATTTCCAAAGGCGGTAAAGTTAAATACTACTTCTACCTAAGAGCATTAGAAAGAGCTAAACAGCTTTATGGTGATCTAATTAAAGATCTAGTGGGTGGAGACGCTCACGGACAAATGATTCAGAAAACCGACTACGAAACATGGACTGTTACAAACACCCAAAGAATGCCGATCAACTCAGTTAACTTCAGAACAGGCGAAAACACACTAAGATGTAGATTGGAAGACGTTGAGATGTTTAACGCGATTTTCATTGCTATTGCAAAAAGAACTTTTAAAAGAGCTAAAGGTAGAAAGCTAGACGAGAAATTAGTTATACCCGGATGGAGAGCGTCAGCTGATGATAAACAAACAATGGAAGAGCTAAATGATCTTCTAGCAGACTATTTCCATGATGCAGCTGCAGAAGTGAGCCAAACAGTTTTCTTTGACAAAGAACACGACTCAACAGCAGTACACGAGAATGCTAAAGCAATTCTAATCAAGTACCTTTTAAAAGAAGGGTCAATGTCAGTTAAGAGCCTAATCACAGGAAACGATAAAATGACTCAGTATGTTGATATGGCAACTAAGATTGAAGACATCGACGGATTAACTAAGAGATTGATCAACGTTTCTAGAGCATTAAGATACGTATAATATGAAAGAATTAAAACCGATATCTAATTTTCTATCAGAAAGAAGAAGACAAGACATCTGTTCGGGGTGTGGAAAAAGTATAGAGGATCAAGAAAAAGAGTGTCCAACATGTGGAGCATTTCCCCATAAAGCATATCACGAAAGAGCAGCAGCCAAAACTTTAGGTATTTCTAAATGGCTTCAGAATGCTCCCGTTATGCAACCAAATCAAAAATTAAGCGAAAATATAACAAAACCAGAAAATATGAACAACATAATTAAATTCGGTGAATTTGTAGAATCAAGAATTCACGAAAGCGAAACAGAATGGGATTTCCTAGACCAAGCTTGCTTAGAAGAAGGTTTAGACGAAATGATAGATGAAATCTTAAACGAAGGATTACTTTCCAACCCTTCTGAATTGGCAGGAAAATTAACCTCTATAATGACATCTTCCACTAGCAAGGTATCCAAAGGTATGGGACAAGAATCGGTAGACCCTAAGTTAGAAGGAATATTAAAAGGATTGAGTAAAGGTATAGCAGAAACAATGTCAAAAGCTGGAGGCAATCCGGGTGAATTCAGAAAGGCACTTGCAGGAAACAAAGAAATGAAGAAGATCTCCGACATTTTCACGAACTCTTTGAAAAAGTTAATCGATTCGGCTAAGTCAGATCCCACTGTTTTATTCTCTAAACAATTCGGTCAAACTCTTGCAGGTCTATACATAGTTCGTAAAGTAGCTAAGGGAGCAATAGCTAAGCAAAATAAGGATTTTGCAGACTCATTTAACATGTCGTTATCTAAAGCTGTGAATATGAAATCCGCTACTCCAATGAACATGAAGCCTAAAAAATCATCTACTGCTAAACCTGGTGCTAAACCAGCTGAGACTAAAACTGCTGATGCAAAACCGGCTGAGACTAAACCGGAAGCAGCACCACAACCAGCTTCATCGACTTCTTCTACTAGCACAGAAACAACTACAACTACCCCAGAGGATAAGAAGACAGCATAAGAATCCTCTTATAATTTTAAAAATCCAGCTCAAAAGGCTGGATTTTTTGTGAAAATATTTTTTTTATCCGCGCTACCATATTACTTTTGCTTCAAAGAAGCTATGTATTATGGACATAAAAATATGGGACGCTAGAAACCGTCAATGGCTTGAGCCGATGTCAATTTATTTTGGCAAGGGAAACACAATCTGGAAAATCAATGCAGTTAAAGTAGGCGAGGATCCGCTTTCTGACGGATGGTATGACATCCAGGGCGAAGATCTGAAGAAGGTAGCTGTTATTGGAGACATTAAGCACAACGTCCACCTTGTGGAAAAAGAAAAGAAAAAATAGAATGAATAATTTTGATCTAATAAGAAAAATGCTGAGCTTTCCTGACGAGAATGCTTTTTACTTCCTTCAGATACTTAAAAGAAGAAAGGATAATCCAGATCTCAGAAAGGATATGGTTCTGCTTTCTGATTATTACATTTATAGTCTGGAGCAGTTTGATGACCTAAAGCAGAGAATTATAGATCAATGTGACACAGAGAATGCTAGGGCATACTTTAGACTTAATCGTAGGGACGCTAAGAAGGTCGCTATGCAAGTTTTAAAAAGAACGGTAGATCATATTATGTCTGAAAATTATCGTGCAGTTAAGAACGCCTTTGCGTCCTGTGCGGGTGAATATCATTCAGATCCAGATAAGAAGTGGATTGTCGATATAGACTGTGTTAGCATAGACACGTTTAATCACGCAGAAGTTTACAATGAAGTCAGAAATTTGATATTGGATCTACAATCAGAGGCAGGAAAAGAACCGATGCTAAATCTTATAAGAAGCAAAAGCGGTGTTCATATTGTGACACGACCATTTAATCTAAATAAATTCAAATCCAGATTCCCCGATATTGATGTCCATAAGGACAACATGGTTATATTATACTGTAAATAATTATCCTTATGAACATTGATATATAATAAAAAAAATACCAATCAATGTATCATTATGTTTATAAATTGGAGCATTTGGAAACGTCAGAATTTTACATAGGAAGCAGAAGCTGTAAATGCCACCCAACGATGGATAATTATAAGGGATCTATGCTGACATGGAAACCAGATAAGAGTATGCTAAAAAAAATTATTTTAGATGATAGTTTTAAAAACAGGGAGGAAGCAATCCTATTTGAGGCAGAGATGATTATTAAAAGTATAAATGATCCTCTTAATATGAATTTTTCAATTCCAGGAAAGTTCTTCCATACAGTAGGTATGGTAACTGTGATAGACAAAGATGAAAATATATTTTTAGTAAGCAAAAATGATAAAAGAATAGAGAGTGGAGAACTTGTATACTTATGGAAAGGTAAAACCCACACGGATAAAGCTAAAGAAAAAATGTCGGATTCCGCTAAAAATAGAAAAATCACCGAAGAGATGGAAAAATTCAGAAGAGATGAAATATCTAAAACTCTTAAGGGTATTCCTAAAAGTAAAGAGTTTTGTGAAAATATGTCGCAAACAAGAAAGGGTGGGAACAATCCATATTCTAAATATCTAAGAGACAATAACATAGAGCATCACTCAAAGGGTAAAATATATGAAAAAGCGTTATGCCCTCATTGTAACAGAATGATATCAACTACGATTATACACGTTGCACACTTGGACAATTGTAAATCTAGAAATAATATATGACAGCAAAGAAAAAAAGAAAACCAATAATAGATTTAGAATCTCTTAACTCAGATCAGAAGACAGCTTTTGAGGATTTAAGAGATTTCATCTGTGATAAGGGAGATGATAGCGTCTATGTTTTAAAAGGTTGGGCGGGTACAGGAAAGACCTATTGTGTGAGCGTTCTTGTTAGATACGTTCTCGAGGTCATACACCCAACTCATAATTGGTATAAGATTGGAGTTACTGGGCCTACAAATAAATCCGTGAGAGTTATTAAGAAAACAAGCGGACTTAGAAATTCAAGGGTTACATTTCAAACTATCCACAAACTTCTTGGTCTAACAGAAAGGATAACCAAAGACGGCCAACAGGAGTTCGTCAATCAAGGTGATTTCCAGCCAAAGATCAAGACTGTAAAGCTCCTGATCATCGATGAGGTTTCGATGTTGAACGACGATCTATTTCAGGCTATCCTAAAATACCGGGACAAGATAAAGGTTATCTGCATGGGAGATCCTGCTCAGATTCCTCCGGTGGGAAGACCTGATTGTATTCCGTTTAGGGAAGAACTTGCTGAAAGTTACAGAATCAAGACTCTAGATCTAAAACAGATCATGCGTCAGAAATCAGATAATGCTATTATCGAATCTTCTGTGGCTATACGTTCCGATTTAGGTAAGGCAAAAAATCCGGTTGAACCTGTCACCAAACTAAATGCTAAAGGTGAGGGTATAGAATTTTTGAACCTGAACGATCCTGATATAAGAAAAGGATTCTCCGAAAGACTGAAAGGATATTTCGTAACTGAGGATTTCAAAAAAGATTCGGAGTACGCCAAGATTATTGCATGGAGAAATAAAACAGTTGCAACCATGAATGACGTTATCCGCAGGGTTATCTACGGAGACGAGGCTTTGGGTTCTAAGATATTAGTTGGCGAGAAGCTCATTGCTAATAGCCCGATTATTCAGGGGGAGAGCATAGTGCTAAATACCAACGAAGAGTTCACAGTGGAAAGCTTCGAGATCAAAAACGACGATCTACGATATAAGATTTCAGATCACCCTGATGCAGATCCATTAGCAGTAACTCTCAAATATTACAGTGCGACTGTTTCCTATCTTGACGACGAGGAAGATCTTATTAAAGTAAACATAGAAATCCTTCATGAGGATAGCGAGGATGAATTTAAAAAATTAGCGAACATCTTTAAATTAAGGGCTATTGAAAAGAAGGGTAAAGATAAGAGCTGGATTATCTACTACAACTTCCTCCGAAAGTACGCTGATGTGAATTACGGATATTGTATAACCGCACACAAAGCGCAGGGAAGCACCTATAACACCACGTTTGTGCTTGAAGACGATATTGACATGAATTGGGATATCGTCGAGAGAAACAGAATCAAGTACACAGCTTACACCAGATCTAGTAAAAAACTATACGTTCTAAAAAGATTCTAATAATTATTTTTTTACCCCGAAAGATTTACTTATCATTGTGGTAAAATAATTAAAAGAGAATTATGTTAGTAGACTTATCTAAGGGGGAAGAAGAGGTTCTTTCGGGAATAAGAAAGGATAGGAGATACAATGAGGGCAACTTCGAAATCAAGTACATCGAGCTTTCAGCGGAGATTCGTTCTGTTGTAGAGGCAGCAAAGATCTACATTCTTGACAACTATAAGAAGGTGAAAGATTACAAAGATCTCCATCTCATGTTGAGATGTGCCAATCACGACGGAACTCAATACTTTGGACCAAAGAGCAAAAAACCTAAGAAAGATCAGGGGATAATTAGCAAAACATTAGAGAATGCCATAAAGCGTCTTGACAAGCAGACAATCCAGATCAAGAAATTCGATGAAGCTGTTTATGATTGGACTGACGGAGACTTCTCTGTTGTTTTCAACGGAGTTAATTACAATTGGATTGACGGCAATTCGATAGTGGACATAGCATCTTATATAGAGAGAAAAATTGAGGAAGGTAATAAGGTTTTATAGAGACGAGAACAAAAGATGGTACGCAGATCTACCTGAGTACATTGCACAAGGAGGAACTGTGGAAGAGTGCGAGATGGTTTCCGGTGCCGATGATTGGCTAGACTACATCTCGGGAAACCGAGATGCCGTTGTTTTAACTTTATCTGATCAGAATTCGCTATCCGAGAAAATGCTTTTATATGAGAGCGACGAATACGGTGCTACTTATATAGCACACACCTACAAGGAAGAAGACGTTAACCAAGTACTTTGGCTTTGTCCAGTTACTGTTTTTGTATTCGGTAACTATCCAAGCACAATTTACTATCACGTAATAAAGGAATGAAATACGATTTAAACATATTAAACGAATACATTGAGCGTGGACTTCTGATAAAGAATCCGCATCCAACTTTGCCTCTGGATATCTATAACTATTCAAGAGATTGCCAGTTTAGTGAATCTTGGGATGAGATCACGTTAAATATGAGAGGTACTGTTCTGGATCGTGAAGGCAACATCGTGGCTAGGGTTTTTCCTAAGTTCTTTAACATGGAAGAACATAAGTCAGGAGAAATACCAAATGAGGATTTTGAGGTGTTTGAAAAGATGGACGGATCCCTAGGAATTCTTTTTCACTACGAAGGGGAATGGCATTTAGCTACCCGTGGATCCTTTGCCTCAGACCAAGCAATAAAGGGTAAAGAGATTCTGAGCAGATACAGGTACGAAAAGTTGATCCCAGGATACACTTACCTTTTTGAAATCATCTATCCAGAAAACAGAATCGTTTGTGACTACGGGTACGAAGATTTAGTTATGCTTGCTGTTATCGATAACAAGGACGGATACGAGCTTAGAATCCACGACAACGACATACATCTTGAAGGTATTAGATTCGCGAATCTCTACAACAATCTAGGATTCAAGATTGTTAAGAAGTACGACGGGGTTCAAGATTATAAGCAACTGAAATCGATGATCAAGAACAATGCTGAAGGATTTGTAATCAAATTCAAATCTGGATTCAGAATGAAGATCAAAGGGGAGGAGTACGTTAGGTTGCATAGGTTGCTAACCAACTTCTCAAACGTTGATATCTGGGAGCTGTTAAAAGACGGTAGAGATCTTGATGAATTTCTAGACAGAGTTCCTGATGAGTTTGACAAATGGGTTAAGAAAACTATTCGGGATTTACAATATCATAAATACGCAATCGAGGAGAGAGCAGGTAAGACCCACGATTATTTTAGATATGGTAAGTATAACGATCGTGAAACTGAACCTACTAAGAAAGAGTTTGCTGAGCATCTAGAATTTTGTAAGGTTGAACCAAGCATAAGATCTATATGTTTTGCAATATGGGACGGAAAGAACTACGATCACATCACCTGGAAGATAATAAAACCAAAATATCAAAAACCATTTTGGAATAAAGAGGAAGAAATTCCAGCGGATTCAAAATGGCTTAAAAAAGATTAAGAAATGAAAATTATATTAGAAAAAAATCAGAACATATTTTTTACGAGTGACACTCATTACAATCACTCAAATATTTGCCGCGCCACTTCTAATTGGCCGGGAGGAAGAGGCACACGAGACTTTCACTCTTTGGGTGAAATGAACGATGCTATTGTAAGCGGTATTAACTCAGTTGTTGGACCGGACGATTACCTAGTTCATCTAGGTGATTGGAGCTTTGGTGGATTTGAATCCATTGCGGAGTTCAGAAAGAAAATAGCTTGCAAGAACGTGATACTATTTTTAGGCAACCACGATCACCACATCCGAAATAACAAGGAGGGCGTACAAGGCCATTTCAAGCAAGTTTCAAGCTACGATATTATAGATATCCGTAGGCCAGAAGGCAAGGAGATGGGTAAATACCAATTCGTATGCTGTCATTTTCCGATAGCAAGTTGGGATGGTATGAATAAGAACGTTCCGCATTTACATGGGCACGTTCATTTACCACCTAAATTAAAAATCCACGAAGGACAGGCAATGGATGTGGGAGTAGATGGAAACAATCTCGAGCCTTACAGCTTAAATGAGATACTAAAGATTATGAAGGGAAGGCCAGTTAGGCACCTGGTATTACCCCAAGATCATCACTCGGAAGAATAAAAACAGAAAAATGGTAACGCAAGAAATTTTAGACACATTCGTCTTCACCACAATCGGGGGAGAAAAATTTGGAGTTAATGATCCGACAGCTCACGATGAGATTATTGGATATTACCCAACAAGACAAGAAGCTGAGAATGCTTTTAAGGAGTATATTGAAAAAGAAGGGATAATTTTCGAATAATGGAAAATGTAAGAAACGAAGAATACAGCACTTTGAATCCAACACTATTTCTTGTAAGAGGAATACCAGGATCAGGTAAGTCTACTTTCGCAAAGCACATCTGGAACGAGTATGCAGTTTGTGAGGCTGATAAGTTTTTTCACAACAAAGAGACTGGTGAATACAACTTTGACGCATCAAGATTGAAAGAAGCTCATGAATGGTGCAGAAACGAGGTTGAGACTAGAATGAAAGATCACCAGGTTAATCCTCAGTATTATCCAGAGATCGTGGTTTCAAATACATTCACACAAGAATGGGAAATGCAGGCTTATATCGATCTTGCCAAAAAATACGGTTATCAAGTCACAACATTAATCGTAGAGAACCGACACGGTAACTCAAATGTCCACAACGTTCCCGAGGAAACGCTGGATCGTATGAGACAAAGATTCGATGTAAAACTTTAAGAAATGGAGGAGAACGAAAAAGTGATACCCATGACACTATCCCAAGCAAGGGAGAAGTTCGGGAAGGCAAGAAAGGCATTTGAAATCATGATTGATGATACGCCATACGTGGTTTATGATATCGATGGTTATGAGCATCAGAATGGAAAATGGAATGGTACGCCTGCCACATGGTGGCTTGATTTCTCCTCTCCCGCAGTTAAAGGAGAGATCACTCCGGAGAGGAATTTGGTTCCTTACGTCGATATAGGTGTTAATAGAATTTGCTGGGAAGTTAGATTCAAGCAAAGTAATTACGCAAAACATAAGTGGGACGAGTGGGACATAAGAAGCTCCGGCCAATGTCAGATTTATGCAAACGGTAAACTTATATACAGTTTTGGATCACGTGACGTTGCCTATGCCTTAAGCAAAGCACAATATCTGATGGTTAACCTGATGGAGCATCCGTATAACTTTCTAAATCCAGAGGGGGAAAGAGGGAGGAAGATATGGTATTATGGTCTTCCTGCCACAGTAGAACCCTCGCATTGTCACGGCGAGATAAGGGTTGCACCTGACTACACCCAAATGGAGCAGGAAAGATGGTGGAAGGAATATAGTATAAGGAAAAAACCTATTGATCTCCCCAAAGAAGGTGAAGAATGGGAAACCGAAAGACAGGACAGAGAGATGGAAGAGGAGCGTTTTAGAGAGACCAAAGATTATGGCTTCATTAATCACGGTGATGCACTCTGGGACGGCATGATAAACTGGTTTAGAAGATAAAATGAAAAAAATGAAAACATATAATTTATTCTTGGACGACTACAGACTTCCTGTTGATTGCTCAAGGTACATGCCCAATCCGGGATTATATAATCTTAATCAATGGGTTATAGCTAGAAACTACGACGAGTTTGTTAGCTTCATCGAGAAGAATGGTTTACCTGACATGATCTCTTTTGATCACGATCTAGCAGACGAGCACTACTCAAATGACATGTATGCAGGTAACGAGGTTTACGATAAGAACTACGAGAAGTTCACAGAGAAAACCGGTTATGATTGCGCTAAGTGGTTGGTTGACTACTGTATGGATAAAGATCAAGATCTTCCCGAATACATAGTTCATTCAATGAATCCAGCAGGCGGGAAAAATATCTGGCAATATTTAGAGAATTATCGAAAATTCAGGGAAGAAGAAGAGTATAAAAAGTATCACGGAGGATAAATAATGGCGGAACCAAGGAAAACAGTGATCCATGAGGAGCTCAACGAGAAACAACAGAAAATGTACGATGAATGGTTATCCCACATCAAAGCAATCTACGGTGAGTATGGATTATTCACTTGGAAGATATCGCCAACCGGTATCGGAAGTGGAATCGTGGTTTATAGCCACCAAACAAAAACTGAATTAGATTTAACCGATGTCGATAGCTGGTAAAGATTTATGTGATTGTGGTAAAGTAGCAGTTTGGTGCTATATGCCAGGTTACTCTGACGGTAATCCGGATCATTGTGACGAATGCGTTCCTAGGGGATGCGATTGTAACCACAATTACGTCGATCCTAATTCATACCATCCGGCACTTAATGAGCCTTACTTACCTGAAGGCGAGGAAGGAAAAGACTGGATGTGGATAGAGAAAGACGTTATGTGGACTACTCTAGATGACAAAGGAAGAGAATATCCATGCTGCGAGTACATGTACTCAGAAAACGGCTGGGACAAAGAAGAACATGAAGAATAAAATATATTTTTACGTAGGCATCATCTCATCAGATGAGAGGGATTTGAAAGAATTCATTAACAACATGATCGAAGACAGCGATCAAAAGTATTTTGTTGAAGTCATTGATCAATATGACGATCCGTATGGATATTACACTTACCAGCTAAGAGGGTCTTGGGATGCTTATAAATGTTTCCTAGACAGACCTTTTGTTAGATCATTAACCCACCATGAAGAATAACCCACCAGAAATTTTTATTTGCGAGTGCCACTCCACCGAGCATCAGATGGTCTTTTTATATGGAGAAGACGATGATTTCCCTATGTTGTATGCCCACGTGCACCTCAATAAAAAATCCTTTTTCCAGAGACTCAAATATGCGGTTCAATATCTATTAGGTAGACAATCAAGATTTGGTGCTTTTGAAGAATTTATATTTAATCCGGATGATGCAGAGAGACTGCAGAAAGCGGTAGATTACCTAAAACAATCCAATGAAGTTTGACTTTGATGACATACTTATCCAGCCAGCTGAGATAAGCCAAATAGAATCCAGAAAACAGGTAAATGTTTTCTGTGAGGATAATTACCTTCCTCTATTTACCGCTCCGATGGATACAGTGGTCAGCGATGATAATTATAGCTTCTTCCAGAATTCAGGTATAAGAGTCATAAGGCCAAGAAAAGCACCATCATTTGGTGTTAAGCTTGACAGTGACTTCAACGACTTTTTATCTTTTGGAAAGGATGAGTTTAAACAAATATTTTTGGATAGTGGAAAAATATCAGTAGCCGAAAAATATTACATTCTCATAGACATTGCAAATGGACACATGCAAAGTTTGCTAGACATGACTGCAGAGGCTAAATCTCTTTACGGTAACGATCTTATCTTAATGGTCGGCAATGTTGCAAATCCGGAAACTTATAAGCTTTTTTCCGATGCAGGTGCAGACTACGTTAGAATAGGTATAGGTAACGGAGGTGGATGTTTAACCACAGTACAAACAGGGGTTGGATATCCTATGGCATCTTTGGTGCATGAGTGCTATCAAATAAGCTGTGAATTAGCATCGCCGGCTAAAATCGTTGCCGACGGGGGATTTAAAAGTTACGCAGACATCATTAAGGCGCTCGCTTTGGGCGCAGATTATGTTATGCTTGGTTCAATATTGAATAAAGCTTTGGAGAGCGCAGGCGACACCTATTTAGCTAATACGAAGGGGGAAGGCTGGACCGAACCTGGTGAGAAGATCAATCAATATGCTATGGAGACTGAGAAGCTATTCAAATACGGAACTAAGATGTTTAAGAAGTTCAGAGGTATGAGCACCAAAGAGGCTCAGAAGTCTATGGGTAAGACTGAGTTAAAGACAAGCGAGGGTGTTAGTCGAATGCAACCGGTTGAATATACATTAGTAGGATGGAGAGATAATTTTGTAAGCTATCTTAGCTCTGCAATGAGTTACAGTAATGCCTCCTCGCTGAAAGAATTTATAGGAAATGCTAAATGGAACATCATTTCACAGAACTCTCTAAACAGATTTAAGAAGTGAGACCAAGAATAAAGATCTGTCACTTACTACTGGATCCAAACCAGCCACAGGATATTCCCTCCGATAAATGGAATTCTGTTATGGCTAAACAGAGAGCTTCTGTTTCCGCGTTTGAAAAAATATCAAGTAACTTTGCTTGCTATTCCCAAATGTATTCAGTTGTTAATAGAACTGAATTACCTTCTGAAAACTGTGCTCAACCAGAAATAATAGACCGATCAAAAGATTTCATCAACAACCCACCAGTACTTTCTTATGGTCACTACGGTGCTTATGTTGCCCACAGATCAGCTGTGGAAGATTTCGGAAACTACGATGCTTTGATCGTTGTTGAAAGCGACGTTGTGTATGACCTAAGTCCAGAAGAATTCACTCAGAAGATATACGATGCTTATGAATTTGGATTAGCCAGATCTGGTGCTATGTTTACTTTCGGTGCTGTTAGCTATGGTACAGCATCAAGAGCTTCGGTTAGTGACACTGCAATCTATATGGGTGACTACAAACAGATAGATCATTTCCTGTGTGCTCACTGTTATATGATATTTGAATCAGAAAAAGAAAGCATTCAGAGCAAATTAGCCAATAGTGGATGGCATGCATGGGATATTTGGCTCTATTGGAATTACGATACTCGAGTTCCTATATTTTCTACTTTAGAGCCAATTGTTCATGAGCCGGAGGGTTATTCTGTTATAGATTACCAGAAAAAAATATTATAATGGCTCTATACAATCCAAAACCAAAACCGATCTTTGTAATTAGAATGCCTAGACAGTCTTCGTCAGAAGCAATGACGATCATGGCAGAGAACGTTGGGAAAAATATGGCTGACTACCATGTTCTGGTTGTTAAAGATATGTGGAGCAGTGAATCCAATGTTAGATTTGAGGTGTTCAACTCAGACTCCTTTCAGCAGATAGAATTCGAAAAGCTACAAAAAAGGTTGCTAACTTTAGCAACCGATACAATGAAATACGAGAAATTTTAGTGATCTTTTAAATTAGCCTTAGCTCTCTTATAAAGAGCTTTATCACCCATCTTTGTAGTTTTACCGCCAGTAAGAAAAGAATTTACTCTAGCCATTGCCCATTGTTGAGGAGTAGTTCCTGGGATATGTCCAACTTTCCAAGCAGCATATCCTCTAGACCAAACTTGCTTTAGTATGCCTAAAGGAAATCCTGTTTTATCTGATTTCTTTTTTAAAGCTTTGTAAACAGGACTGTTCTTACCCATTTTAGAAGCCTCTTCTAACATTTCAGCTGTTATGCTTTCGTCCTCTAAAACTATCTCTTCGAAGATGTTCTCTGGCTCTTCATAAGAATCGTAGCTAATCACGTTGTTTGCCTCGTATTCTTCGCCCTCTCCAAACATCTCTTTATACTTCTTGGTGTATTTGCTAGTTTTAGTCGGAACTGGTTTACCCTTTCCTGCTTTGCCACTTTTATAATCAGCATCCCAAGGTCCGTATGCTGAACTGTCATCATCGGCCTTATCTCCATGCTTTTTAATCTCCCTTTTCATAATATTGGGATTTGTAGTTAGATATTTCTTAGGATATTTCATGCATTATATATCAAAAAAACAGCAGTAAAATTTTTTTATACCGATCATATATCATACTTTTGAGAAAAACAAGAATATGAGTCATTTCACAGTTATGGTTATCGGGGAGAATCCAGAAGAGCAACTAGCTCCCTACCAAGAAAACAACATGGGCGACTGTCCGGAAGAATACATGGAATTTGTGGACGAGACCGAATCTCTCAAACAAAGTTGGGAAGATCTAACGGAAGACGAGAAATCCGAATTCAAATCATTCGAGGATTTCGCAGAGAATGAGGGATACAAAGAGAATGAAGGTAAATTCGGCTACTGGGAAAATCCCAATGCCAAATGGGACTGGTATGTTCTAGGAGGAAGATGGTCAGGATTTCTTAAGCTTAAAGAAGGGGCTGATGGAGAAGTCGGGAGTGCAGGGTTATTCAGTTCTCCTGCGGAGGAAGGAACAGCAGACTCTGCGTTCAAGAAAGACATAGACTTCTTTAACATGAGAAAGGATGCAGCCGAGAAAGCTGGAGAACTTTGGGACAAGGTGAAGAAGATCGTAAAAGGATGCCCAGAACCATTAGAATGGAAGCACGTAAGGGAAAACATGTTTCCTGGAGATATTGATGGTGCTAGGGAATATTACAGAAATCAGGAAGCTGTTCTAAAATTAGACGAATGGAACAAGGAGAATAGTCATGAGTTATTCGGTATTAATCTTGAAGATTTCAACTGCACCAGAGAAGATTACTGCATCGATGCAGCAAATGGTTCATTCGTAACATTTGCAGTTCTCAAAGATGGCAAATGGTATGAACGAGGTGAAATGGGCTGGTGGGCAAGCATAAGCAACGAAAAGTACAGGGACGAGTGGAATTCGGAGGTTGCCAAGATGATCGACGAATTACCAGATGACACACAAATCTCAATCTACGATTGTCACATTTAATATGATCAAGAACAACGAAAATACATCACTATGCTCCGGCTGTGGTCAATGCTGCAAAAGGCTACCTGGAATAGTTTCTCCTTCGGATTTGGAAGAGGTAACTGTCGATTCACTTATCTCTCTTTTTAAAGCCGGATACCAGTTCGATTACTGGGAGGGAGATCTTACAGGTAAATCTGAGCATTCGGACATGACGTTCTACTATCTAAGACCTCAGACTAAAAAATCAGCAGGTAGAATAGTAGATGGATCTTGGGGAGGTGAATGTGTTTTCTTGACAGAATCAGGTTGTTCTAAGTCTTTCGAGGAAAGACCCGCTCAATGCAGAGCTTTGATTCCAGTGGAAAATCACGGATGCCATGTTCCGATCCCTTATGAGAAGAAAACAATGATTCAAGAATGGATACCGTATAATGGAATAATTTCTCAAACCATCGATAAAATATACGAAGAACAATAAAATGGAAACCGATTTAAGAACTTACAAGAACTCTACCAGAAGAGCATCCGAAGTAATAACAGTTGAAGATTTTAACATCGCAGTTAGTAACAAAGAGCTAACTAAGTGGGATGGTCACGGATACTGGGTAAAAGATGGATTGGAATCAGAAGACATGGTTTTCTCTGATCCCCAGCTAGATGCAACCCACGTTTCATGGTACAACAAATAAAATAGGAAATATGCCAACAGGATACACAGCAGGAGTGGTTGACGGAACCACCAAAACATTCAAAGATTTTGCAAAGATTTGCATGAGAGCTTTCGGGGCAGCGATTCATATGAGAGACGAACCTCTGAGCAAGAAATATGAACACAGGGTTCCAGACGATTTCTATTACGAAAGAATTGAGGAAGCAAAGAAAAATCTTGCAGAACTCGATACGCTACCTGACGAGCACTTCATTAAAGAGGAGCACGAGAAAATAAAGGATGATATCAGATACTACTCCGAAAAAATGAGAAAGGTTAAAGAAGCTAGAGAGAGATTAGATTCCTTGCTGGAAGAAACATCTGAGTGGGAACCACCAACCACAGATCATGTGGAATTTAAGAATTTTATGATTCAACAACTCACCGAAACAATAAAATATGATGGTGACGTTGAATATTATGAAGGAGAAATTGAGCGTCTTTATAAAAAATTAGATACCCCTATTGATCTGGACTCTGTTAAGAAAGATCTCAGAGAATCTTACGAAGCTAATCTAAATAGGAGTCAAAAAAGTCTTGATGAAGAAATCGAAAGATGTAAAAAATCCCACGATTGGGCGGATCAATTATTAAAATCAATAGAATAAGAATGGAAAGGAAATTAGCATCCATACAAAGAATCGGAAACATACTTCCCATCGAGGGAGCAGACGCAATAGAAATCGTAACTGTTAACTCTTGGAAGGTTGTTTCTAAGAAGGGAGAATTTAATGAAGGGGATCTTTGTGTTTATTTCGAAATTGATTCGTTCTTACCTGTGAGAGAAGAATTCGAATTTCTTAGAAAATCATCTTATAAAAAGATGGGTGATGTCGAAGGATTCAGATTAAAGACAATCAAATTAAGAGGCCAGGTTTCTCAAGGACTTTGTCTTCCACTCAATATATTGGAAGGTCCAGATGAATTCGTAATCGGTGTCAGCAAGCAGCCTTGGGGAGATCAGCTTCAGATTGGACCTTATGATGACGCTTTTGTTATCGAGGAAGGTGCTGATGTAACAGAATACCTAGGTGTTCTTAAGTACGAGCCACCAGTTCCAGCAGAACTTGCAGGAAAGGTTAAAGGTCTATTCCCAGGTTTCATTAGAAAAACGGACGAGGAGAGAATCCAGAACATGACTAAGGAATACGACAGCATGCTTGATAAGCACTATTACGTAACAGAAAAACTCGACGGAAGTTCAGCTACATATTATTTCAAGGATGGTGTATTTGGCGTGTGTTCAAGAAATTTGGAGCTATTAGAAACAGAGGGAAATACTTTCTGGAAGGTTGCTAGAGAATTGCTTATCGAAGAGAAATTAAGAAACATAGGGGAGAATTACTCTATCCAAGGTGAGCTTATCGGAGAAGGCGTTCAGGGTAACCCCTACAAAATTAAAGGTCAAACTGTATTGATCTTTAACATTTTCAACATCGACAAGCAAGAGTATCTTAGTCTTGATGACATGGTTCATTTTCTACACAAAATAAATGTAGACGATAAGCCTTTGGAGCTTGTGCCTGTCGTTAATTACGATTACAAATTACCTCCAACAATCGAGGAGATCATCAGATATGCTGACGGTAAATCAAGATTGAATGAGGGAACAGATAGAGAGGGTATAGTTATCAGAAATAGAGACAAGAGTATTTCTTTTAAAGCTATATCAAATACGTTTTTATTAAAAGAGAAGTAACATGAAAGGAATTAGTGAGGTTTTTACAACAACGGAGATTACATTATTCTTCGGAGGATTATTTTTAGGTATTTCAATTGGAATGTTTATTGGATACAAGTGTGCAAAATACTTAGTGGAGAAAGAAGATGAATAAGAACCTAAAAGATATAAGCGATTGGTTCGAAAGTGAGGAAGGTAAAGCTTCATTGGAGAAGTACGCGGAAAAACTCAGAAACGATATGAACCATAAAATGGTTTGGATTGATAGGTTTAAGAAGTGGGCTGAACCCGATATGGATGCAGCAATCGAAAAACTTTGTGCATGGTATGAATCTGACAAGTATCGGGACAGGGAGTATAAGAGAGGATACGAGCCAAGAGAACGACTTCTGTGGTTAGCATTCAACTATGCGGAGGAGCATTGCAAAGAGTGTGACGACGAAGAGTATTTGAATGACTTCACAGGTCAAGCATACTACATCGGATCATACGTTATCCAGGTGATGCACGGACAAGGTTCAGTATTAAGAGTCGATAAACTTAAAGGACCAATCAAACCGAGCAGAAAGGAAAGAATCGCATTAATGATCGAGAGCCGAATAAAATCAGAGTACACTAAGCATTCAAAGAGTTTACCTGATGATTGGGCTAAGATCGCATCTCACAAAATCTTAGCCTCTTTGGAGGATCTGGAAAACAGTATATGAAAATAATAATCACAGGAGGAGCCGGATACATCGGTTCACATACGGCGGTTGAAGCTATCAGAGCAGGACACGAGGTAATTATAATCGATGACCTTTCCAATTCTTCGAGAGATTCTATTAATAACATATATAAGGCTTCCGGAAAGATACCTTTATTCTATGAGGCATCGATGTTAAAGAATCCATTAGACATCTACGACCAGATTGGTGAGCACGCAAGACATGCAGATGCACTTATACATTTTGCAGCTTTCAAATCTTCACCAGAATCAAAAGAGAATCCGCTTTCTTATTACAGAAACAATGTTGATTCTCTGATGACTGCGATCAGGCTTTGCGAAATCTTCAGCATAAAGAATTTCATCTTTTCTAGCTCTGCGACAGTTTACGGACATCCTAACTATTTACCGATCAATGAAGTCCATCCGATATTAAAGGGATCTACTCCTTACGGTTGTTCAAAGATTATGGGAGAATGGATACTGGAAGACTGCACAGCAGTAAAAAATCTAAAATCTGTAGCTCTAAGATATTTTAATCCAGCAGGAGCAGATCACACATATCTGTTAGGGGAAAGTCCAAAAGGAAAGCCAGGTAATTTGGTACCGATCATCACACAGGCAGCTGCTGGGGTTTATGAACAGCCAATCAAAGTTACAGGGGTTGATTACCCAACACCAGATGGATCTGCTATTAGAGATTACATCCACGTAACAGATCTAGCCCAAGCACATTTGGCCGCACTGGAGTGGCTAGATAAGCAGGAAATTCACACCTTTGAGACATTCAATATAGGAACAGGTAAAGGCACATCTGTTTATGAAATGATAGAAACTTTCGTCATGGACGTTGAGCCAGATCTTATTGTCTGTGAAAAAGCAGATAGAAGACCTGGGGATCCAGCTGAAGTTTGGTGTGATCCTTCGAAAGCTAAAGAAATTCTAGGATGGGAGGCTAAGCTAACCACCCTTGACATTCTTAAAAGTGCATGGGAATGGGAGAAGAGAGTTGGGGGTGGCTGGGATATATAATCCATGCAAAATCTTAAACTGTACGAAGAATTTAGCCACCCAAAGGAGGAGGATCTAGCTCTGGAGATTGCTGAATTTTTCGATGCGGTAGATATCTTCAAAAGGAGAAGGTATGGTCAAAAATTCAAAGCAAAGCTTGGAAAAAATTACACCCCTGAAAAAATCATAAGTCTAATCGGATCTTTAAAAGAAAAGAATTACGAGATTGAGTTATATCCTAATATGGACGAAAGAGCTTTAAGAGCTCTTATATCAGCTAGTAATATAGACTATTCAAATCCAATAGAAAATCTAGAATATGGCTTAACCATTATAATAGTATCCAACTTCATGAGATACAAATCCTGTATTAATATACACAACGGGATAGTTTCTTATGACGTTCTGAATAAATCAAGCATGCAAGAAATTGCTCTTAATGAGTTTAATGAGAATAACATCGAAATGTTATTCTGGAATGGTAAGAATATGGTTAATGGAAAATTCGAACAGACCGAGATATTCCGCGAAGACGGGATGACAACTCTGATCTTCGAAAGTTACGAAACTTCTGACGGCGAAGAATATGTTATGTCTGTTAGCGCTACCGGAAGTTTTAATGCTGGATACGATCTGGAGGATATTGAGGACATAGATTTCCTTTAGCCTTCATTATAACTATCTGATTCTCTGCGTGTTTTATTAGATATTCATTAACACCAGGTACTTTCAATAAATAAGCCCTTTCATAAGCATAACAAAGTGCTTCCTCATCATTACCGTCCATCTCTACCCCATCCATTAATAATTTTAGATGAAGCGACTCATGTACAATGACCGCACAAATGTCATCTATATCATTAGATCTCATATCTTTAGATGAGATGATGATAGTTCCTTTTTTTCCGTATCCGCCATAGCAGCTAGAAAAGTTTCCGCCCCAGAATGAAATTGTGTCACAAACTTCCAGAATGTGACTATAATAAGCAGAGTCGACCATTTTTATTTTATTTAAGGCTGAATCAACTTTAAGATCCCAGAAATCTCCAGCCTTGTCTACTTTGATTTGAGCAGAAGAAACTAAAGGGATAAATAGTAGGAAACAAATTAAGTAACGCATCTTTTATATATGGAAAGAAAAAACAATAAACCGAAGAGAAACCAAGTAAAACCGAAAATAGAGCAAAAAAATGACCAAGAGGTCAGTGATTTAGAGGTAGCTAAAAAGATGCTAAAGATCTACCAAAGTGCAGCAGATAGAAAATTAGAATTTAATTTATCATTTGAATCAGTTAAAAAACTACTAAGCTACCAAACCTGCTATTACACCAATAAAAAATTCGAGGAGGAAGGCAACTATTCCAGAAGCTTTGATCGGGTTGACTCGGCTAAAGGCTATGTAGAAGGAAATGTCGTTGCTTGCACAGTTGATATAAACGGTAAGAAGAGCAACCTATCATTTGAGGAAATAGAGTGCATTTATAAGAAAATATCTCCATTTAAAGAGAAATCAGCAAAACCAGCAAAAATAGAGGAGTCTTCCGAGGTTACTGAGGTAACCATTATCCCACAAGAAGAGGTCTCCGAGGGATATATAGAGAATGCAGAATCACCTACTGAAATATAAGAATTGGCTGGCAGAGTCAGAAACTCCGGAGACTTATAACTTAACTCAGGAGGACATCGACTATATTCAGAATAACTGTAAAGTATTAAGTGTTCTTAAAAAATCAGGATTATCGGAAGGAATATTCAAACACTTAAATAGTCGCGATTATTTCTATGCGAAGATATCCACAAAAGATCTTGAGAAATATATTAAGCTTCTAGAGAAGACAGAGATAGAGTTTGTTCCAAGCTACTTTGAAGAGACAAACAATATCATAATACATTTTACCAGAGATCGCAAGCTGGAAATAGGAAAGCACACCTCAGACATATTAGACTCCGGATCATTATCCCACAGAGGAAATACTAGGGAATTTAAAGTAAAATGGAGTGCTGATAGCAGAGATCAGGTTCTAGAGGTAGTAAATCAATCTATCGAAGAGATCATAAAGGAAATCAAGAAGGTTAGAGTCATGATCCAGGTGGGTAAAAAAAATATTCCGGATTCTCTAAAACCAACGATTAAAAAGAGAATATTGGAAAATTATAGAAGTGTGGTTGACTCTTTCTTTTATGAAGGAAAATTACCCGAATTGGAGGAAACAAATATTGGATGGGTCATAGCGGAAATCTACTCATCAGATAAAACTATACTAAATACAATTTCTGATATAGAGGACAGGGAAACCCTTGATTCCATCCTAAGATCGCTAGAAAAGATGGAGGAAACGGATATCGTTAAGATCGTGAAAGCATACGTTAGATCATCCAGAATATTAAAGCATCTCTAATGAGGAACATTAAACTATATGAGCTTTGGGATAAGAAGGAAGATGATGGGGTGGAGATGCTGGTTAAAATTCTAGATGATCTAAAACCCACAATAATATCTCACTTCAATGCAAGAACGATGGATGTGGATTTCGTTGAGGTTTCTGATCCCCAGCAATTTGTTCTTGAGTATTGGCCTAAATCATTCGACAACAGAATACCACAAAGAATCTCATACTACATAGACGATATTGCGGAAACCCTTTCAGAAGAAATTGGGACTAAAATAGATTGGCAGTTCTCACCTAATGGTAACGTTCAAAGATTGGAATTCAACCTTGAGAATGAAATTGATCCTAAATACTTCAGCGCCAAAGACCGCATGAGGTTCTCTTAATCTCAAACAAATCCTCCGATTTATTTTTTTACCTCGGAATCATTCCTTATTTTTGTCTAAAATATAAGGTATGAGATTCCTATTATCAATTTTTCTTATCACAATCATTGGCTGCACCAAGGCAGCAACAACCCACAATGTAAGGGTTATAACATTTGCAGTAGATCAGTCTGGAGACTACGTAAAGCCATCCAACACTGCAATGTATTTAAACAAGACACAATGCGTTTGTTTTAGCGACTCCGTGTATGGCTACAACACAAATCCAACATTTACTCTCGAAAACGTAAATGACGGAGACGAACTACACATCATTTCCTTCGTTAACGCTGGAGAAGAGATTCAATATAAGACTGTAGTTGTCTACGTCGACAATAAAATGATATTGAACATTTCCAATTCTCAGAACATAAACCAAAAAATTAAGTTAAGATGAACATGCAACAATGGTGCGTAGATCAGCACGCTAAAACAAATCATTGGTACGATACCTATCTGCCATACGAATTCCATCTAAGAATGGTCGCAAATGTCGCAAAAGATTTTCAACATCTTCTTGACAATGAAGTAGATTATTACACGGGAAAACAAGAAATTGACAAAGGCCAAGATCTAACCTTAACCTTACGAACTGCTTGTTTACGAGCTGCTTGGGGTCACGATTTAATTGAAGACACTCGCAATTCTTATAACGATGTTAAGGAAATACTTGGACAAGAAGCTGCAGATATTATCTATGCTGTTTCAAACGAGAAAGGAAAGAATCGTAAAGAAAGAGCAAACGACAAATACTACGAGGGAATCCGTAACACTCCAGGTGCGGTCTTTGTAAAGATGTGTGATCGTATTGCCAACGTCCAGTACTCAAAGATGACCAAGAGTCGTATGTTTGAGATGTATAAGAAAGAAAATACAGAGTTCACAAGATCATTGGGTTTCATAGGTGGTGATTCTATTACAGTTGAGTACCCAGGTCACGAATATTACAAAATGTACAAATATCTTATTAACCTTTTTGAAAAATAATTATGAGCCAACCGTGGTTAAGAGCTAGCATTAAAATAACAAAGCCTATCGTTCTAATAGATATGGATGGGGTTATCTGTGACTTTGACAAAAGAGCAAAGGAATTAGAAGCACAGGGTATAAAGGGACATAGCCTATTTAAGCACCCGACTGCATACAAAGATCTCGAGCCTATTGAAGGTGCAATAAGTGCATGGGATGCTTTGCAGGACAAGTACGAGACCTACATTTTAAGTACACCACCTTGGAGCAATCCTGATGCATGGGCAGAGAAAAGAGTTTGGGTAGAAACACATTTAGGTAAATCTGCCAATAAGAAGCTTATCCTTTGCCATCACAAGGGATTGGTTAAGGGTGATTTTCTTATCGACGACAGAATTGCCAATGGTGTAGCTGATTTCGAGGGAGAACATATTCATTTCGGAACCGATCAATTTCCGGGATGGAAATCGGTATTGACTTACTTAGGTATAAAATAAAATGAGTGATCGATCCATCCATTGTCCAGTCTGCAAATCCAAACTAGAGGTAACCCACAGAGACCGTTACGAAGATATGAGCGAACACGTATCAAATCCAAACGGAACACCTTCTATGAAAGACGGTTACCAGTGCACTAACGTAGACTGGTGCGAAGCTTCGTATCTGAACTTCACATGGATAAAAGACGGAGATTGCTACACTAATCCTCCGGAGGGTGTTAGCTGGTCTGAAGCCAATCGACGTTTGGAGAAAGCGAGCGCCTCTGGTATGATGTTCGCTCTCAATTCATGGAACCATTATTACAATCTAGGAAAGAAAAAGATAGAAGAAAGGAAAATGTCATTTCGTATAGGAAAATATAAGATCGACATAAAGCCTAAAGAGAAGGGCTACAAATATCCTGAGCATAAGCAATATATGCCAAGCACATTTCGATGGGGATATGAGATATGGAAAGAGTCAGAGAATAGCAATGGCTTTTATACTTCGGTCATTCCGACACACAGAATGGTACTTCACTGCATCGGATCTTTCAAAAGATCATATAAATCTGCTATTTATAATCCAGAGAAAAATAAGAGCTCTATAAAGGATTGCATGGATAGAATAAATTGTACTCATTGGGGAACTAAGGACGATCGTACATTTGCTAAGATATCTTCATTTCTGATAAGGGTAATGTATCCTAGAAAATGTAAAAAAATTAAAGCAATTTCAATAAATTTAAAATAATTATGGGACCAAAAGGAAACGTCTGGATAAAGACAACATTCGAGGCCACTAAGATTTGGCCAAATCCCCAGTTCAATTTTTTGACAGGTGAGGAAATCAATCTGGAAAAAGAATACAAAGAGGCATTGGCCGGAAAGATGGTCACTGTTATGGACATTGCTAATGATGACAGTGGTTATTTAGTTCTGGGAAAGACCAAGGACGGCGGGGATTTTCTTTGGATGATCGAAAAGGAAGATACGAGAGGATTTATTCCGATCATCAAAAAGAATGGCATTCTAATGCCAGCTGATTTGAGTCCGATTGAAGAGTTTAAATACATGGCGGAACATTACTCCAGAATGAGTGAAAACTTTAAAACAGAAGAATGATACCGGATGAAACTAATATTCTTAGATATAGACGGAGTTCTTAATTGCGAGAACGCTTACCGAAGAGGTGAGTGCCAATACCAGGAATGGATTTGGGAAGACGGTCGCAAGGATCACTATCAGCGATTTTGTAAACGCAGCAAAGATCTGCTAAATCAACTCATTGATGCAACTGAAGCGAAAATCGTTATCTCATCTAGTTGGAGAACAAGTGGTATTGAATTTATGAAGAAAGTTTGGGAGCTTGAAGATATGCACGGTGAAATAATAGGGATCACCCCGTCAATGAGAACTTCGGGAATAAGTATTCCACGAGGAATGGAAATTCATTACTACTTAGAGCATGACTTGGGGTTCCGTCATATCAACTGGTCAGCTGACGAGCAACAAAAACTAATGGACAAGTCGGGCGTAGAAAACTACATTATCATTGATGATGACAGTGACATGCTATACGGGCAGCGTAATCACTTCGTCCACGTTCTACCTTCACCCAGAAACAAAGAAGGATTTAACCAGAAGTATTACAAAGAAGCTTTATCTAAATTAAGTAAAACAGTAACGGATCTAAATTATAAAAAATGAAAGACGCACTAGGCGATAGAATGAAAGATTTCTACGAAGACAGGACAAGAACAAAACTTCCGAGAAGAAGTTACACAATAATCAGAATCGACGGAAAGGCTTTCCATACTTACACAAGAGGTTTAGAAAGACCTTTTGATATGTGGCTCATGGAAGACATGGACGCAACTGCAGCTTACCTCTGTAAGAATATTCAGGGTGCTAAATTTGCATACGTTCAGTCAGATGAGATCTCAATTCTAATTACAGATTTTGATGATCTAGGAACACACGCTTGGTTTGATAACAATCTACAAAAGATGGCTTCAGTTTCTGCTTCAATGGCAACTGCCAGATTCAACCAACTTAGATTAATTAGAGAAGCTAAGAACGGGGGAGACTTAGTTAAATCACAGATCTCACAATTTCCGATGGCTATGTTTGACGCCAGGGTATTTCAAATTCCATTTGCAGCTGAGGTTGAAAACTATTTCATCTGGAGACAGCAAGACGCTACAAGAAACTCTATCAGTTCAGCTGCACAAAGTGTTTATAGCTCTAAAGAATTACACGGGGTTAAGAGTGACGGTATGCAGGAAATGCTCTTCCAAAAGGGGATCAACTGGAACGATTACAGTCCAAGAGAGAAAAGAGGATCTGTTATCAGAAAGGTAGAGAAACAATTTGTGAGGAGAGAAACAATGGCAGAGGTAACCGATACTACAGTAGTCATTCCTGAATCTGCTACCTATAAAAGAAATGTTTGGGAAGCAGATCCAGAAACACCAATCTTTACACAGAACAGGGAATATCTAAGATCTCTCTTTCCTAATTACGAACAACAAAAAGAGGAAGAAAATGTTTAGAGCAAAGTATGTAATAGTTGGAGGAAGCGCAATTGTTTTCTCAGCAGCGATCCAGCATAGCGAAATGGTTGGGTACAATCAAAAATGTGATGGAGCAGGCTTTGTTACGTTCTTCACCAAGGTGGATTCGTATGGGGATACTATCATCGCTGCCGATGCTTACGGAGAATCTGTTTCACTGGGTATAAAATCCAGAGGAGAAGAAGACTCTATAATTATCACAAGACAAATCTCAAATCCATTCGGATAATGCTTAAGATAAAGGATGCAAAATCGATAATTAGAGAAGTACCTATACTTGAGATAGGTGTTCCTAATAGTGTAGGAAACATTTATACCGAAAAATCAGTTACATCCATATTTAAGATTCTCGAAGAGAGAGAATACTTCTGCGGAGAATTAGTTGACTCGATGGAGCAATCTGGCGAGTACACTACCAGACTAGAAGAGGCTTCACATACAGTTCCCCACATGTTTATAGATGATAATTTTCTTGTTGCTGTTGTCAAATTCAGAATGACAAAAAACGGAAAGATCGCTTTAAAAATGTTCGAAGAGGGAATGGTAACAATTAGGCCCACTTTAAGGGGAAAGATTGACGAAGAAACAAAGGAGATTATTGTTAACGATGTTTTAGGCCTAGATCTCCTTCCTATTAACGACAAACTGCTGCAGAAAGAAATATCTTGGATTAACGTGAAATAAATTTTTTATTTTCGCATATCCCTCTTACTTTTACAAAAAATAATTCGATGACAAAAGAAGAACTATTCAATAAAGGTCTACCAAAATGGCCAGCACTAGTGGTAAAGGGTAAACCTGTTACCGAAGATCAGGCTAAAGAAATCATTATCAGAACAGATAGTTTCTACTTTGGATGCAATGACAGAGCATGGGAAGCAGAGATCAACTCAATGGTCTATGGTGATGGTGCTGGTAATGCTAGAAATGTCAATGATCTTGATGACTATCTCAGAAAAAAACACAATATCGATGAGAAGAACTGGACAGCATATTATGAAGCAAAAGATTCATACTCTAAAAAATATGGTGTATTAGAAGATCTTAATCTACTTCATAATAGTAGAATTGCTTCTTCTTGGATCGGCGGACCTCACGGTTGGTGTGCTTGGAACGGTAGAATTGGTTGTTCGAATTACAACATCGGTAAATGGCCTTCGGTAGAGTGTGTTTACAACGAATGGGTTATTATAGCGGAAGCTTTTCCTTTCCTGGAACTTAAGTGTCAGCTTATGGATAGTGAGGCAGGGGAGAACGAAGAACCTAAACCTGTAGTTGAATATGAAATCAAAAACGGTAAGGTTAAGATCTACGAACCAAAAGATATTCTAGATTACCCTGTATTCGGAAGTGAAGATATGATCAGAAGATTCGCGGATCCACATGCAGAAAGAGGATGCAGTTCAAAAACCCTTAAGGAAGCTTTTGAGTTCGTAGAGAAAAAAATGGAAATTGACAAACAAATCGAAAAGAAAGAAATATGGAAAGAGGTAAAATAATGGAAGATAGCTTAACCTACGAAGAGATCAGAGAACTCACCAATCCTATAATGGAGATGTGTGAGATCTATCAAAGAAGATCTCATAAGTTGGAAATGCTAGTTATCGATTACATCAAATGTAGTTGGTGGAATTTTCGTGCTAAGGTGAATTTAGAGAAAGAGATACTGAAAGCAATAACGGAAGCCAATCAAGATTCTAGATTGGATGGGATATTCGAAAAATTCGGACAAAAAATAAAGTAACTGGAGTAATCTACAAAAAGGATTAAGTGAACTGGAAAGACGAGAAAATGATGGACGGTGCAATAGTATTTATTTACTATTGCAATAAACTTCGGGAAGGTAAATTTCTTGAGGGTGGACCTGTCATAACTCTATCCGCTTTTGATAGAGCAGTAGATCTGGTAGATTCGGGATTTAAAATAGGTGATGATTTTTGCATCGAATGTTGTATAGCACTTGAGATGGACGTCAGAATAGGCGAGTTGGTTATGAGCATGCAAGAATTAGGATTACCTGAGATGTTAAGAATATCAAAAGAAATTGAAGATAATAAATAAAAATCTCGTTGACACAGGTACGAGAAAAAGAAAATCCTGTAAAAAAACAATAATCTAAAAAAAAAGAAAAATGGCAGACAAAATGCAAATGTTACTTTCCTATTCGTGGATGGTTATCCCAATCTTAGGAATTCTATTCTACAAATTCACTTTACGATTCTTCTTCGGAATGGTAATCATTCCAGAAGACAAGATCGGTTTAGTAACCAAAAAATTTGTTCTCTTCGGAGCAAACAAATCTCTACCTGACGGAAAAATCATCGCTCTAAACGGAGAGCCTGGTTTCCAAGCAGATACTCTAGCCCCTGGTTTATATTGGGGATATTGGGTTTGGCAGTATTCAATTGGACAAGCTGAACTAACTATAATTCCTAAAGGTAAAATTGGTTTACTCTCGGCTAAAGACGGTAAGCAATTGCCAACCGGTGCGATCTTAGCACGTCACGTAGAATGCGACAACTATCAAGATACTAGAGCATTCTTAACAAACGGAGGTCAAAGAGGTAAGCAAGTTGGATATCTTAATAACGGGGTTTATCGTATTAATCCTTACTTATTCGATTTAGCAATCTCTGACATCACCTACATTGAAGATGGTATGGTCGGCGTGGTAACCTCATTGGACGGTATTCCGTTAGACCAAGGTAACATCGCAGGTAATGCTATCGAGGGTCACAATAATTATCAGGACTTCGACAAATTTTTAGCTAACGGAGGGCAACGTGGTCTTCAAATCCAAGTCATTCAAGCTGGTAACTACTCATTAAACCCTTGGGCGGTTGAGATTGAGAAAGTTGAAATGACTAAAATTCCAATCGGTCACGTAGGTGTAATCATCTCTTTCGTAGGTAAGGAAGGACAAGACGTAACTGGAGACGGATTCAAACACGGAAATATCGTAAAGAAAGGAGAAAAAGGTGTTTGTATCACTCCGCTGGATCCAGGTAAATACGCAATCAATCCTTATACTCATAAGATTGAGGTTGTACCAACAACAAACCTTGTATTGAACTGGGCAAATGCTCGCACAGAATCACACAACCTTGATAAAGGACTAAGCACGATCACTGTACGTTCTAAAGACGGTTTCCCATTCAACTTAGACGTATCACAAATCATTCACATTCCTGCACCAGAGGCACCTAAAGTAATTGCCCGATTTGGTTCAATGCAGAATCTTGTATCGCAAGTTCTTGAGCCTACTATCGGTAACTACTTCCGTAACTCTGCTCAGGATTCAGATGTTATCTCGTTCTTGTCTACACGTCAAAAACGTCAGGATGCTGCAAAAGAATCTATCTCTAAAGTTCTTGAGATGTACAACGTTCACGCAGTTGACACATTGATTGGAGACATCACTCCTCCTGAGTCTTTAATGAAAACATTAACCGATCGTAAGATCGCTCAAGAGGAAGAGGTTACATTTGAAACCCAACGTAAAGCTCAAGACCAACGTAAGACTTTAGAGTCTGCTAAGGCGCTGGCTGATATGCAAGGTCAAATGGTATCTGCACAACAATCGGTAGAGATTTCACAACGTGAAGCTGAGGCGGCAGTTAAGAGATCGGAAGGTGAGGCTAAGGCTATGGAACTTAAAGCTGGAGCTCAGGCAAAAGCTAAGAAGTTAATGGCTGAGGCAGATGCTGCTCAGATCAAATTAACAGGGGACGCAGAAGCATCTAAGATTGCTGCTATCGGTAAATCCACAGCAGAAGCTTACGAGCAACAGGTTAAAGCAATGGGAGCTGATAACTTCGGTAAATTAAAAGTTACTGAGATGATTGGTACAAACGGAATCAAAATCATTCCTGAAGTACTTATCTCAGGTAACGACGGAGGAAATGGTCCAATCAGCGGATTACTTGGTATGGAATTACTGAAACAAATTCAAGAGAAGTCTGATACAAAGGACGTAAAAACAAATATAAAAGATGCAGGAGATCAAAAATAGGATCTGTTGGAATAAGACAGATAAAGGTTCAGGTGAGATATTCTATTTAGCAATGGAGTACACCGGAAAGGATCGGGACGGAAATGATACTGTTTCGATGAAGACTCTGAGAAAATTCTTTGAGTTAGAAACTTACATGATTAAATCAAAGGTTTCTAAAGAGCAGATAGCAGATCTGGAAAAGCTACATTCGGTAGATCCCAAAGCTATGCTAATCTCTACTATGGAAGAGGAGGATAAAAGAGGTCAGGATAAGCTTATCTATAACATGATTAAGTATGCCGGAACTGTTAACGAAAAGATTGGATGGTCAACCATAGTTTTTAAAGCTAACGAATGGTTTGGATATCAGCCTAAGTTCAGGGTAAAAGAGGACTCGGACATATTCAGAAAGATAGTTTCCGTTTCTAATTTAATCCATAGGACAACGAGAAGATCAGATGCTGATTTTATTATAGTAGGACCTGCTATGGGAGCTAGAATAATGAATCTACCGCAATTCGTTTACAACGACCCAAATCAGCCAGATCTAGATCGTAGTACAGGACTTATACATAAAGTTGGTAATCTCGGAAACAAATTCTCTGTAATAATCAATCCAATACTACATTGGAATGACGAGTCTATAGTTATAGGATCTAATACCTTTGAAGGACAGGAAGGAGTTTATCAGTATGAGATGGAACCAGAGGTAATTGAGACCGAGGGGATAAGTCCAACGAATTTTATGTCTGAGGTCATTCTCCACTACAAAAAAAGAATGGCTTTGGTAGCAACAGAAAATGCCCACTTAAAATACTATACTCTTAATACAACTACTAAAAGGCATAACATAGTAACTCATCTTATAGATAAGATCTTTAAGAAATAAATTAAAATGGGAGAACATAAAAAGTTTTCCCATTTTTGTTTTTTTCTTCCGGAGTTATTTATTAATATTGTAGAAATTACCTATATGAAAGTAATAATAGCAGGTAGCAGAGGATTCTCAGATTTCCAACTTCTTTACGCAAAGTGTGAGGAAGTACTGGCAAATGTCAGCGAAGCTGAGATTGTAAGCGGAACTGCTAGAGGAGCGGACAAGTTAGGTGAGCACTACGCCAGTTTAAAAGGCCATAGCGTGCGTCAATTCCCTGCTGACTGGGATAAACATGGTAAAGCAGCAGGATACATTAGAAACAAAGAAATGGCCGATTACGCAGATTGTCTAATAGCATTCTGGGACGGCGAATCAAGAGGTACAAAACATATGATAGATCTTGCAACGGAAAGAGGTCTATCGGTTCACATAATAAACTATTAAAAAATGAGTCATTTCATAGAACTTAAAAACGCATTCGGATCGGATAGAACAGTGGAGATTAACTCCATGTTCATAGAAAGCATGTGCCCGATGCAAAGAGGAGATAATTTTTTCACCCAAGTAACCACTTTCAGTGGTTCTAGATTTGAGGTCACTGAAACTCCTAAGGAAATCAAAAAATTGATGGAGACTAAAAAAATCAACTACTTCAATCAACAACCATGAGCAGATACACAATCAGAAAAGAAAACAAACAACTAACGTACGGTCATGACCATGCGTTAGGATATTTCTACGACATCACAGATCTAAACGAGCCAGAGGATTCACGAAATTATCTCATTGAAGAGAAAAGCTATTTTCTAAATGGACTAACCAGAAATGAATTTGCTTCGATCCTAAAAGAATGGGGAGCAAGAGAAACCCACATGATGGCATTAGCACTCGATCAACCATTTTAAAATACAACAGACATGGGACTAGATATTTCAGCTTACAGCAAAATCACCAAGACAACTAATCTCGACGAAGCAACTATTTTCGTTTACCGTGGAGAATATTACAACGACCAGGCTAAAGACATCGAGCAAGGAACTTACGTAGAATGTAGCGAATCTGAGAATATTGGATTTAGAGCAGGATCGTATTCGGGTTACAGCGTTTTTAGAAATCACTTAAGCGAAATGATACTAGGAGCAGATGCAAGAACAGTTTGGGCTGAAGAGGAGAAATATGTAGGAAAGCCTTTCTATGAGCTGATTAATTTCTCAGATTGTGAAGGTAACTTTGGTCCACAAGTTTCCGCTAAGCTCCATAAGGACTTTGTAGATCACAGAGAAGTTTTCCACGAAAAGATTAAAAATAAAAATCTGTATGAAGGCTATTATGAAAGTGTTTATGATAACTTCATGAAGGGATTTGAATTAGCTTCACGAGGAGGAATTCTTTCTTTCCATTAAACCGAAACGAATTATAAATTTCAGCATAAAATATAATCAATGAAGAACACAATCTTTTTTACCGTAATTTTTTTATGCCTTTTAGCAACTTCCTGCGTATCAGAAACAGGAAAGGCAATAGATAAGGCTGTCGACGGGGATGTTATAGTTTCAGGTAACGACACTTTTGACATAAAGGTTGACACTCATACAGTGATTAGCTCAGAGAGATTACCACCAAGAAATGTTATGGAAGAGGCATCTCCGGTTTGGCTAAACACTACAGATCTGGACAGCACATTCAAATCAAGAACCTACATACCTATCGGATCTACACAGGTATATAAAACAGCTAAAAGAAGAAAATAGATTATGGATTTTAAATTTGTAACAGTCTCTCTTGAAACAATTCTAGGCGAAAACGATGAGTTCGACAAATCTTTTTTTGCCTATCTTGAAGAATATTCTATATCACATAAAATCATAGACGAATCTGCAACCGAATGGCCTACGGTAGAATACACAGGCGGTCCTATATCAATAACAAACATGTTAAAGGAAAGGTTTGGAATGTCACAGGAAGAGATTGACGAATTATACCCAGAAATCAACAACACACAAAATGTATAAATCTAAGAAAGAAAAACCGATAGTATTAGAAGTTGATCAGATTTACCAGATCGACGGAAAGAAATATCTAGTTGATGAGACAACATTCAACAAAACGTACGTATGGATGCTAGATGAAAAAGGTGAACCCTACGGCAGAAGACGTATAATAGGTGGATTAAAGAGCAAAGAAATAATTAAGCTCTGATCTATCTAAGCTTGTCCATCTGGGCCTGTAGCTCGTCAGGCTGAGCAAGTTTACCTGTGGCTGTAGAGTGGGCGCCAGCTAATATACGAGCCATAAATCCTGCAGGTTTTGCTTTAAGATTTCCCAGTTCTTCTTCGTATCCGCTAACAACCTGATCCGAAGGAGAAGAATTTAGGGGAGATAAAGGTATTTTAGATTTATCGATAGCGGCAGCAAATTCTCTTTCGAACTCAGGAGTTCTATCATTTTTGAAATAATCTATAAATCCAACTAGCTCAGCGCTATCAATTTTTCTTCTATTAACACCTACCCTATCACCCTCTCCAGATTTCTGGTCATTGGTATTACCCTCGACAGTTACAAATTCTCTTCTGGCAACATCTACGCTTAATACTATACCGGTGTGACCCAATCCTTTACCTTTTCGAGTCATTATAAATATTTGTCCAGGTTTTATTAAACTTGGATTTGCTTTCGCATTTTTTATATCTATTTTTGCGGTACGGTCTGAAGAATCCCACATGTTCATAACACCACCAGTCTTAGGAAGTGGGTTAGCTATGTGAAGCCTTTTTGTTGCTTGATCGAATATGTAATAAACGAAAGCTGCACACCAGGGTAGGCCTGGTTTAAGACCAACTGAAGAAAGATATTGATTTACCATTCTTCCAGTGTTGGAACCTTTAGGCTCTTCTTTTATATCTTTATTTCCTGCTATTACTCCAGCAAAAACGTCACCTGCTTGGCCTGGATCTGTGAGATCTATTTGTGCTTCCTTTATGAAGTCTTCGAATAATTTAATTCTTTTCATGGCGTTTTTTATGAGAAATCTATTCTACTGGCTACAGTTTTATAGAGTTCTGTTATTATTCTTTCTAATATCTCTTCTTTATCTATCTCAGCATCAGAAACATCCAATGAATCTTCAAACAACTTTCCAGTAACAGTGAGTTCTGTTGAATATCTATCTTCATTCACCTCTAAAGTGGTATCAACACTATTGATATTGATCTTGATGTTTTCTGCAAAAACGTCAAATCTATTATGGGAAGAATCTATTGCTCTTTCTACTTCCTCTTTAGAAAATCTGGGTCCTTTAGATTCCGGATCTTGCTCCAAATTTCTTACTAACAATCTAGAGAATCCTGAAACATCAAAATTAAATTCAACGTGATCCAAGGAAGATTCTATGTCCAGAGATCCATATTTTAATGTCCACTCCAGTGTTACCTTTACATTGTCTTCGTCTACAGAATAATAATCAGATAGATCGTCTTCAACAGCTCGAAATGCGTTTTCCACATCATCCTTAGTGTATCCTTTGAGGTTAACCGCAGTTTCCTCATTAAGTCTACTCCTAAAATTATTAAATGATGTTACGCTTCCCATACTAATTATGCTCCTTGGTTATCGGAGAAAAATCCGCTAAGTTTAGTTAAGAAAGAAGATTTAGAAGTATCAGGCTTTAATTCGTTTGCTTCCACATCTTTATCTGTTAAACTACCAAGTAATCCAGGAATAGATTGAACCATCATCTTAGCAATGTTTGATGATTGCGACTTCATAGATTGAATAAATGTGGGATTTAATCCAGGTACGCTCGCCAATATTCCTTCTATTTTCTTCTGTAGGTAAGATGCTGCTGAATTGGGGTCAGTGTCTGACATTCTAGTTATTCTCTCGGCTTCACCTGATGCTAATACTGACTGAGCCATAAGACCTGCTATAAGCTTCATAGCATCGTCAGATACCCCTGACATGCTAAAATCTATTGTACCGAAAACTGGGGGAGCTACTTCTTCTCCTGCTGGTGCCGCTCCTGGCTGTGGGTTAAATAAGTTAAATTCTAATAAATGTTCCATGTTTTATATATCTGTTTTTTTAGTGTCCTCAGATTTTCCGGTCTTTTTAGCCGAGAATATCTTTTCGATAACGGTTAACCCTAATCCTCCTCCAGCAATTAGCGCTAAAGAATCGTACATAAATTCAGGTGTAACGAAGTCTTTAGCTTTGAAAGTAGCCACCCATGTTATAGCTATAATGTTAAAAAGGGTAAATAGGGCAGCAAATCTTTTGCTTGATGTGTCGCTTTGTCCTGAAAGAAGATCCATAAAGAATTTTTTCATAGTTGTTTTGGTTTTTCTTCTATATATCCTAGGGGGTTTGGGTAAAGAAGGGTGGATATATAAAGCATGAATCACATTTTAGAATACGAAATGCTCACGGAAGCATTAGACTGGAGGCAAAATGGGTGGGTTCTCATCAAGGGGGTTCCTCAAAATGATGGCAAATGCTACATTTTTGCTGCACAGATAAAGGAAATTCAGAACTTAGCCAGAACTAAAGTTGACGGAACACCTGGCATACCTGTTTGGATGTGCACTCTGTACCCTAAATTCTACGGTATAGGTCTAAGATCCGGTAAATTAGCTGCAAAAGAACTTTCTGCAGTTTCCGACGTTTATATGCAAAAATGGATCGGGTTAAACAATTACAGAGTTGGTTTAAATCACCACAAAACGATAGGATGGAGGGAAACTATTAAAGACACCTCTTTAGCAAATGTGTTATCAAACCAGGAATGGATAGCCAAAACAGATTGGGCTAAGTTTCCTGAATTACAATAATTACTTTTTAGGCTTAGTGAGGTCTGCAAGGATCCAACGATCTCTATCTTCTAAAGGGATTTCGGAAAGATCAGTATAAGGAATTCTTTCCAGCTCCAGATAATTCTTTATTATCCCGTCCAATTTCATAATCTCCTCTTTGTTGTGGTATCTTATACCATCGTTCTGATCATCTTCCTCGAGGAAGGGTGGAACGTAGTAGATCTTATGCCACTGGTTTAGAGACTTAAGTATTTCCTTCTGAAGATGATTTATTGTTGCGATATCCTTCAGACTTAGATTGTGACTGAATAAAGATCTGAAGTAAAAGTAGTTTAGGATAGAACTAGAATCACAGATGATGAATTCTTTAGACCCAACATACATTCTTTCTCTTCCCAGTTGCTGGTAGAATATTATGATCTGATCAGTAGGAGTATTAGGTATTCCCCACTCTGCAATGTAGTCTGTTGCTGCTTCACCAACAAATATAGAGTTTCTCTTTGATATCTTTAAGCTGTGATGAACTGAGGCTGCTAAAGTGCTTTTGCCTGATGATGGTGCTCCTATTATCGAAACTAAACGTGACTCCTGATTCTCCTTCATATCATTGATTTATATTTGTTGTATCCAAAATTCTATAAAATGATCCAATAAAAGGTGGAAATTTATTTTTTTGTATCGGGATTATTACTTAGGTTTGCGTCTATAAAATATAAAAAGAAAAAATGGAAACAGGAAAAATCATTAAGTACTCGATTATTGCATTAGTTGCAATCGTGTTTGTTGGAATATTCTCCAGCGTAATCTCTACCTCGAATGAAGAAGTAGATTTAAGAAATCGATTCAAACAAAAAATGGATGAGCGTACAGCTTTCTATGACAAGATGTGGAAGACGATTTCTCAAAAATCTCAAATCGCAATCAAGAACGATAGCTCATTCACTAACAACATTAATATCATCATGGCAGGGCGTAAGGATGCACAGGGGGTATTCATGAAGTGGGTTCAGGAGAGCAATCCTAATGCTAACTACGAAGCAGTTTCAGCTTTATATGCGGACTTAAGTCGTGCAGTAGAAGGCCAACGGGACGGATTCTTCATGGAAGAAAAAATGATACAAGGAATCGTTTTAGAGCACGATAATATAATGTCAAAGTTCCCTTCAGGATTTATTCTATCAATGTTCGGAAGGAGCAAATTGGTTTACAAGCCAATCACCTCAGATAGAACTGACGGTGTTATCCAATCAGGTAAAGATAACGACGTAAACGTATTTTAATTACACACAAAAATCGGGATCGATCCTAACGGGTTGATCCCTTTTTTATAAAAGAAAGAAACATGTCAATTTGGTTTTGTCTATTGATCCCCATTGTAGCAGCATTAGTAATGCTCAAATGGTTCCCTAAGTATATGGCCTGGTGGGAGGGCGTCATTCCTTTAATTGTGTGTTTCGTTTTCATCGGTATATTTAAGTTCACCGTAGAAAAGGTAAGAGTAAATGATACAGAATATCACGGAGCTCTTATTGTAGAAGCAAGGTATTACGAGTATTGGGAAACGTATGTCCATAGGACCTGTACAAGAACAGTAAGCTGCGGTAAAAACTGCACAACAACAATATCGTATGACTGTTCGTATTGCGACGAAAATCCAGAACACTGGACGGTAGTAAACTCTCTAGGGAACGAATATGAAATATCTAAAGAGTTCTATGACTTTCTAGTAAAGAAATGGAAGGACACACCAGAATTCGTCGAGCTAAACAGAGATATCGACGACGGTGGATTTGGTTGCGGTAAAGATGGAGACATGTACAGGGTAAACTGGAATAAAGACCCAATGACAGCAGAAGCAACCACAACCGATCACTGGTACGAAAACAGGGTTCAAGCTGCACACACAGCATTCGATTATCCGGAAGTTACCGAAGATGATGTTAAGAGCTATGGGTTATTCGATTACCCTGAACTAAAAGATCATCAACAAGAAACCGTATTAGGATTAGACAAAGTTAAATGGATGTCCAGACGCGAGTCAGATACAATGAAGCAATGGGCTAAATTTTTAAACGGGCATCTAGGAGTAAAGAAACATGCAAGGATCTATTTTCTATTCTTCACAGATAAGCCATCCTTATCGGCTAACATGCAGGAGGCTTATTGGGACGGAGGGAATGACAATGAACTTGTAGTCTGTGTGGGATTAAGTAGCAAGACAAAGGAACTCCAATGGGTTCGTCCTTTTACTTGGTCGCCAGAAAGACGAATCATTCCAGACGTAAGAGAAATGATTATGGACCACAAGAAATTCAAACCTGACTATATCGCAGAATCTGTTTGGACAAATGTGGAAAAAGAATATAAAAGGAAGGACTTTAAAGAATTTTCTTACATCACAGTAGAACCTCCAACTTGGGCTAAATGGACAACGTTCTTTATAACGTTAATCATAACAGGATTGGTGTGCTGGTGGGCGATCGCAAATGAAATTGATTCTGAATATGATCCAATAAAAGAATATTTTGTAAATAGAAGAAATAGAAATAACCATGGATATTAAAAAATCAAGCCACCTAAATCGTCATTCAGATACGATAGTAGTTGAAAGAATATCGTTGACTGAATTTATAATGTCAGGATACTCTGATTTTTATCGGACTTCTCATACCGATGACAATAAGCTTATAATGTTTGATCCTCCAGGAGGACCTTACACCACAGCCAAACACGGAAATCAACCAGGAGCTGATATGGGTTACTATGAGGAAGAATGGAAAGGTCTTGTAGTGGAAACAATGAATTTTGTGGAGGATGGAATTAAATTAACCTGTTTCTATGAAACAAAAGTGGACTGGATTGACATAAAAGACAAGGGGGAATTTGACGAGGATCATGCTTTAAGCGAAGTTCTAAATGACATGATCAAAGATATAGACGTCGATGAACTATTAGATAACAAAGAAAATCAATAACAAGTAAATAATATGAACTACAGATCAGAATTTGAAAAGTACGCTAGAAGCGAACACGGAATCTCCTCACTGAGATTGGATTACTTCGATAAAAGAATCCAATCGTCAATGACGCCTTATATCTTAGAGGAAAGAGAAATGAGAGTTACTCAGATGGATATCTTCTCACGTTTAATGAGAGATCGCATTCTTTGGGTTGCTGGAGGAGTTGATGATGACATGTCGACTGTGGTTCAGGCTCAGCTGATGTTTTTAGATTCTGTTGACGACAGAGACATCACTATGCACATCGATTCACCAGGTGGATCTGTTAAGTCCGGTCTATCTATGATTGATGTTATGGAATACATCGCATGTGACATCAGAACAGTAAATACCGGAATGGCAGCATCAATGGGATCTGTTTTATTGGGAGCAGGTACTAAAGGTAAAAGAAGCTCTTTGAGATTCAGTAAGGTGATGCTTCACCAATCAAGCGGAGGATTTAGAGGAAATATCCAGGATGCAAAGATTGATATGCAAGAGTGGGAAGAGGTTAACAAGATTCTTTTCGATCTTCTTGGAAGTTACTGCGGTAAGAAACCAGAGCAGGTCATGAAAGATGCAACTAGAGATTTCTGGTTAAGTGCAGAAGAGGCAGTAAAATACGGAATCATTGATGAAGTAGTTCTCAAGAAGGAGAAAAAAAGAAAATAATGCAATCCATAGTTAACCGTAAGGCCAGATTTGAATACACGTTTATTGACACCTACACTGCGGGGATATGCCTAATTGGCTCCGAAGTTAAGGCTATCAAAGACGGCAGGGCTTCTATGGTTGACACATATTGCATTTTTAATAAAGAAGAACTTTGGGTTAAGGGACTAGGGATAACTCCTGGTCCTGGCTCATTTCAGCACGAAGCACTCAGGGACAAGAAACTTCTACTGAGAAAGAAAGAGCTAAAAAAGCTGAGATCGTCTTTGGATAAAGGTCTTACGATAATACCTGTTAAGATATTCGTAAACGAAAAGAATAGGTTAAAGATGGAAATAGCTTTAGCTAGAGGTAAGAAGCTTTATGACAAAAGGGAATCTATTAAGGAAAGGGATATAGAGAGGGACATGAGAAGGAACGATTAAGTCCATCTCATAATATCGGTTGCTCTATTATAAAGGCTAACCAATTTATTTAGATCCTGTTCAGTCTTACCAATTTTCTTCAAGAATGACTCTTTGGATTTTAAATCCAGATCTTTATAGATACCCATAAAGATTTCGACATCTTCTTTATAGATAGATTCCAGATAATTTTCTATATTAGGGATTTTAGATAGGTCAAACGGTATGCCTTGTTTATTATATCTTTTTCTAGCCCAGTTAACAAGATATGCAAATCGGGCATTCCAATCTGCCAAAGATACGATATTTGAATTAAAATTCTTTAATATGTGAGGTGCACCCTTTCCAAACATGCCTTTAATAGTTTTTCTAACCGGACCGTTACCATAGATAGTTATACATTCAGATGGATCACTCATATAAAGAACATCATTATAGATTCTCATATTACCATGTCTCCATATTGTAGATGAAGTGCTATCATAAAATCCAAGCTTTTCTAACAACTTAAATAGTGGCAACCTTTTAACATCATCAATCGTATAATTATACGAAGAAGACTCAAATAAGGCAAAAGTTTGGAGATTTTTCATCACAGTTATATATCATTAAAATAATAGAATGGAATACTTTGACCTCATATGCAATATAATAGTAGCAATACTAGGAATTTTTGGCTTATCACTATTCCTGTTTGTTATCATAAGAGATAATTTTTTTAAAAACAACAATGAAAGCAAAAGTAATAACATCGAAGACGGTTCAGGAAGCGATGAATACCTATGGTGAAGAATCGGTAAAAACCATCTTCGATCTCATCCAAAACAAGTCTCCGAGAGCGGTAATGGACGATTTAGAGGATGAAAATTTGAAAAAATGCCTTCTTTTTTTACTAAATAACGATATCGATTGACAAAAAAGATGAAACATTATTAATTTGACCTGGTATAACGAACGTAACCCTATCGAGGTTGATCATAGATCTTTTTAGGTGTTTGTTTTGGTTCACGCCTCCAGGATTGGTTTCCTGGAGGTTTTTTTTGATATATAGTAAACAAATAATTCAATATAAATGAGACATCTAAAAGAATTCGGAAAATTAAATGAAGGCATGGCTAGAAACACCATGGTGGATTTTGAAGGCGAGGAATTTAATCTCAAAGGATTTAACTTCATAGTGGATTTTCAAGCTGAGGGTACAACCTATTTTGAGGCTCCAGAAAAGGAGGAAGGACACGGATTTCATGATGTAGGGGGTGGAGTTATCGTAGAGGACATAGGAATAACCATAAATAATCTCGAAGTTGATGTACTAGATACCTACATACCAGTTAAAGATCCATCAGTAATGGGTGTAATAGAAAGATATCTAGCAAACGAAGATTTCGTTTATGATGCTTTATCAGAAGCTCATGACGGAGAAGAAGAACCGGACTATCCCGAAGAATAAGGTGTAACCAAATCAAACACCGAGATAGGGATTAGCTTTAGTTAGCTGATCCCTTTTCTTTTTCAATTTTTGCAAGCAAGAAATACAGAACAAAGAAGGAGGCAGAAGCCATATAGAATAAGATGTCTGTGATTAAATACGAACCCGTCCACTTGGTAACGATCGCAAAGAGTGCGTCGAATCCCAAGGGATTGAAAAACGTCGCCAGTATGAGTGCTATTGTTTTTAGTCTCTTTAATTTCATTAGTCGTTTTACTGCTGGGATCGTCCATAGTGGAAAATATTTTAACGTTTTAGCTCCTTAGTGGAAAAAATTCGCGGGATTCGAGTTATCCAATCCTATATATTGGAAAAGTTTATCTTTTTTTGGAGAAAAATTTTTTTAAACCGAAACGGTTTGTTAAATTTGAGTATAATTAATAACAAAGGTCCCTTAGCTCAGTTGGTCAGTAGCGGCGGCCTCATAAGCCGAAGGTCACAGGTTCAAGTCCTGTAGGGACCACAAAGTGTTGTCACCTTGAGAAAGTGATGTTATATAGTGGCTTTGACTGAGTGCCAACAACACTAAGGGGTTCTCTCCCTTAATACTCGGGTATCTCCTCATGCTTATACCATGTAGAAAGAGTAATTGGTTACATAAGGGTTCAAGTCCCTTCCCGAGTACAAAAACAAATTAAAAAAATAATATGCCAGAGTTTAGCACAGATGTGGACATAGATCCAAGTGAATTCGTAAGCGAATGCGGTAGAGCAGAAAAAATTGAATTGATCGATCTAGTAGTCGAGGAATGTGCAGACGACACAGGGCTTAAGAAAGAGCTGATCAAGAGCATCAGAGAATACTTCCCGCAAAGTGCTCGGGAAATAATAGATCCAGCTACATCTTCTAAGAATACATTCATGCACGATGAGTTTTTAGGCAGTTTAAATAAGCTTAGCGAAGCTTATTACCGTTTATCTAATGAAGATATTGAAAAGATAAACGAGCTCGCTAAACGCTTTTAAACGAGCTTTATCCGATATATAGGATTATGAATGTCCTTAACTACAATCAATTCTCAAATCTCTCCGAATCGGACGGAGGGAAATCTTATACATTTGACGAACTATCACCCGAGGCTAAAAAAAATGCCATAGAGAAGAACCGTGATTATGACATCGAATCTTACGATTGGTGGGAACCTATCATCGAAGGATTTACTGGGGATCTGGAGGAGATCGGCATGATCAATGTGGACTGCCAGTTTTCTGGATTCTATTCACAGGGTGACGGCGCATCTTTCACCGGAAGGGTATCGGACAATAGAAAATTTCTTAAATCTGTAGGGGTTACACCAGAGCTGGTTGGACTTGGTAGCAAAATTTCAAGCAAATTTGAAAATGTACTAAACGAGATCTCGGATAACCTATACATCACAATACAGAGAGAAAGCAATAGACACTACCACAGCAAAACCGTTTCAGCTTTAGTTGAAGTTGACGGGGAAGATGAGATTGAGCTTGATCTTGGTCTGGGTATGATAATAGAGATAGATCTTAACGACGTTTGCGAAAAAATAGAGCCCGTAATTACAGATTGGGCTCAGAAAAAAAGTGACGATCTATACACAAAACTAGAGAGTCATTATGAGGAATTAATGTCAGACGAAAATATAGAATCCAATTTGAGATCAGGTGGTCATGAATTTGATGAAGAAGGAAACATGATATAAAAGAAGAAACAAAAAGATAATTCTAAGTATAAACCTAAAATCCACCCACATGGCAAGACAAAAGAAAAAACCCGAAGTCGAATTAAACGACGACATTAATTGGGATTATGATTCTTATCAGGGGAGATCTAGAAGACAAGTTGTCAATAACGAAAACGTTGCCTACTATGTAATATTAGCTACGGTAGGATTCGGTATTGGGATTCTTTTCTATTGGATCGTTTCTAGTATTTAATCTTCTCCAATTAATTAAAAGCACTCATTGAGTGCTTTTTTTGTGGGTTTTATTTTTTTATCCCGTGAATTTAGATTATCTTTGGTAAAATTAAACACAAAATGGTAGAAGAAACTTTTGACATAAACGAGATCATAGGTATAAAACTGACCGAAGAAAGTGAAGTAGGGCGCTACAAATGGGTAGATGCCATACCAGAAAAGAGAATATTTTTCGGACTGATTAAAACCCAATCAGCAGTTCCCGCAGGATTCTTGGATCTGCACTCATGGGAAGGTGAAATATACACTGTGGAAGAGCTAGAAGAATATGGCTACAAAGTTTACATCATGGACGAAAGAATCATTAGCAAACTTTTACCCCAAGAACCTATGGTTTTTCGCAAACCCCACGTAAAAATTTATCTATCTCACGAACTTACCGTAGCGAAAGTATTCGAAACCAATAGGGAAGCTCGGTCTTGGGTAGACCAATTGAAATTAAAATCTGGAAAAACATTTGAAACAGTAGTCCGCTAAAAAAACAACATGGAAAAGAAAAATATTTGGAATCAGGACGGTAACACATTTACCCTCGGAGAAACAACTAAGCACATCAAAACTCTCCCAGCAGGAGTGTATGTGTTGAATAAAAGCATGTTCGGATTTTATCTCGATAGGATAGAAGGGAAGTTCGAGTTTGGCCACAAACTATACGGCTTGGAAACAGCTCTTATTGATCGTGTTATCAAAACATGGAACTCGACCAATAAGAATTTGGGTGTGCTTCTAAACGGTCTCAAAGGAACCGGTAAGACGGTAACTGCTAAAGTGATCTGCAACAAACTAAATCTACCGGTTATTCTGATCAATGAAAATCCAGAAGGAGGAGGGATTCCCGATTTCCTAAACGAAATCGAACAAGATGTGATCGTGATGATGGACGAGTACGAAAAAGTATTTGGCGAGGATGCAGAACTTTTGACTGTGATGGATGGAGTATTAACATCGACTTCCAGAAAGCTATTCATGCTTACCACAAACAACACCTACATCAACGAAAACCTTTTACAAAGACCTAGCAGGATCCGATACCAAAAAACTTTCAAAGATCTTTCGCCAGAGGTCATTGAAGAGATTGTGGACGATCTTCTTAAGTACAAGAAGCACAAGGGAGAGCTAATCTCTTCAATATCTAATCTTGAGGTGATCACAATCGATGTTGTCAAATCTATTATCGAGGAGATCAACATTCATAACGAGCCACCTTCAGTTTTCATGGACGTCTTTAACGTTAAAAAGATCACTGGGAAGTACACAGTGACCAAATTAACCGAAATGAAAGGCGGAGAGATTATAGAAGAGATCTTACACAAAGGTGTTAGGATCTATCCTAGAGAATTCGACGAGGATTACGTTGGAAGATACTTCGAAATAGACGGGGATTATATAGGACAGATAACAAAGGTTCTGGACACGGATGTGATCGCAATCAAACCGAACAAAAGGGGAGCTAAAGAAATTATACTAAAGATTTCAGACTACAACTCCATCCACAAGAATTTCAAGTACAAAAATTTCGAACATCTCGTTTTCTAAATTATTAATATGTCTAGACTATTCAACTACTCAGGAGATATTCAGGTCATCGGAGATGTTATCTCCGTTACGGATAACTCAGGGGACAATCATGTTATATCACAAATCTCTTCAAGAGATAGGATGAACGATATTGAGAATGAAATCAGCCAAATGCACCTTCTTCTCAATAAACTATGTCCTGGCACCTACGGAGCTATCGGATTAGGTCCAACTGTAGCGGAGAGGTTTGAAGAGTTTCTGAAAACAGGTCCTGAGTGGGTAAGCGTGAAAAAGGAAGAAAATAAATAGATTTACATTTTTTTAATACGAAATCAATGATTATATTTGTAATGTAAATCAAATGGTCCTAGAGCTTAAACCGGCGTGGAAGTCGAGTCTGCCTCTAAAACAGATAGCATCGGGTTCAAATCCTGCTAGGATCACGAAAAAGTTCTTTGAAAAATATAGTCAGGTGGCGGAATTGGTAGACGCTAGTTATTTATACGAAAGTTACAGGTTCGAATCCTGTCCTGACTACACGGTTCGGTTCATCTCCGAATAGTATGCCCAATACGATGAGAAGTAGGATGATTACCTACATGGGACTTCTGATAGGGAAACGCTCTATCTGGTTTGACTAACCACGGAGAAGATCAAAGAGGCGTAAGAACAACGTACGTTTCATAAGTCTATTTCTAACTTTACAATAACCACTTACCAGTGGGAGTAAAGGACAGCCACGACACCTGCAAGTTGAATAAATTAGGGTGTTAATACAGTCAGGTAGCGCACGGGTTAGCGCGTTGGTGAGCAATAAAAAGCAAAAGACAAAGGTAACAGGTTCGAGTCCTGTCCTGGCTACAAAAATAAAATTATGAGGCAGTTAAAAATAGAATTGGAAGACATTTCACACATCACAGGATCGATATCTGACTATCAGTACTTACCTAACATTTTCACCCAACTAACAAGTGGAGAAGAAAGAGAAGGGTTAGTAAAATTTTGGAATGAGAAGGTGGTTAAAAGAGAAAAAGATACTTGGCTGAACCGACAAGAAATTAACTTTTGGCATGAAATCAATCTTCATGTGGTTAAACAAACTTGGGGTAATACCTCAGGAGGATGGCAAGGTATAGGAGGATCTGCAATGACTTCTACATATACCGTTATCATAGAGAATGATTGGTATGATTTTGCCTGCATTTATTATAATGGAAAGCTGGCTTACGTTTGTGAAATGGACGACAAATACAAAGAACATGTGACAAATGGATATAGAACTTTGCCAGGTTGCGGTAGCTGCAGAGAAAAATTGACAGTACTTTACAAGTCAAGATAAGAAGGAAATGAAACATTTTTAAAAACAAATATATAATAAGCATGAACTAGATTAAATTTCAACAACCGAAACTTGTCATCGTAACAAGACAAGACATCAACCCAGGTTACCAAGTGGTTCAGTCCACGCATTCAATCGCCGACTTTGCTTACGAGCATCCAGAAATATTCGGCAAATGGAAAGAAGAGTCAAACTCTATAATTTGTCTTTCCGCAAAATCACAAGAACACTTATTAAAACTTCATGAGAAATATTCTCATCTAACAGAGGCATCATTGTTTTTTGAGCCTGACGTAGACGAGTATACATCATTGTGCCTTTATGGATCGCCAGAGATTCGTAAAGGCCTTTCTCATTTGCCCCTATGTAATCCTAAAAATCAAATAAAAAAAGAAAGCTATGAAAACAAGTGAATTTATTAAAATGCTACAAGAAGCAGATCCGAGTGGAGAAGCACACATCAGAATGGAAGGAGGTGTTCCCTTTGCAGCAGAACTCAAACCAGGATACTGGGATGGCCCTTACAGTTACATCGACGAAGATGGAAATTGGAACTACAGCACACAGGGTAACAAAGTAGACATCCACTGCAAAGACGTTTATGATATGGTTTACGATATGGTAGACGCCTATCGAATTCCTGAGTGGAAAGATGTTGAAGCAAAATTCAAATTCAGTCTGGGATATTCCATAGAATCACAGAGAAAGGAAAGAGAAAATGGGGTACTCAAAGAGGCTAAGGAAGCTTATGAATCTGCGGTTTCAAACGAAAGAAGATTTGAGACCGATGGCGAGGAGAGAGCTTCGACTAACTCAGATAAAGGATGGACATGGTTCCAAAATAAACTAGTAGATGACCCAGAGCTCAGACCGAACATGCACCATTATTATACCTGGAAAGTCTATGACGAGAATGGAAAGGATCAAGGGTCTAATCCACACAATGTCCAATCAGTTTACAAATCAGGACTTTTCGAAAAACACGACAATGGACTAATGGAAGGTTACTACCAATGGATTAAAAAATAATTAACAATAAAAATAAATAAAAATCATGAAAACAAAAGAACAAATCAAACAAGAAATCGTTAACTATCTAACGAAAACATCAGAACACACTTTCATTAAGCCGAAAGCAACTACCAAATGGATTAAAGAAGGTGTTTACTGTGAGTACGACTACAACGAGTTTAGTTACTTCAAAGTGATGGTACAGGATGGAGAATTTTTCTATCTAGAAAAGAGGGATAGGAATGACTACAAGCTGTATCCAATTAATATAGACAGCTCCATTAATTACTATGGTAACAATGCTAAGTGTGTCATTAGTCACAATCTTTTCTTAGATAAGAAAATGAAAAGTGTTAAGAGCAACTCATATCATCTAGGAGAAATAGAAAAGATAATGGAAGGCATTTAAAAAGCCTTCCTTTTATCCAGTTATCTCCGGGTCTATTCTTTATATTTGCCGAATGAATAGGGCAGATAAAATAACGGATCTAATGTACGGATGCAAAGCTAATGATCCAAAAGCCCAAAGAGAACTATACGATCTACTTAGCCGAAAAATGGCAGCATACATTTCAAGATATGTAGATTCAAAAGAAGATGCTGAAGAAATAGTTAATACGGGATTCTGTAGGGTTTTTCGGAAAATACATCTTTATAGCGGAATAGGGGATTTCGAAGGATGGATTTCTGTTATAATAAAAAGAGCAGCCATAGATCATCTAAAGCGTAAACTGAAAGCAAGAGAATCGATGAATGTAGTGGAGTTAAAAGAATATGAAAACTTTAAGCATCCAGAAATCGGAGATAGCGTGGATTACATCTATAAGAGTATGGAAGGACTACCCAAGAAAACAAAAAGAGTAATGGATCTTTTTATTAGAGGATTTAAGCACAGTGAGATTGGAGATATAATAGGGATTAGCGAGGGAACATCTAAGTGGCACGTTCACGAGGCCAAAAAGATTATGCTAGGTAGGATAACAAAAAAGGCGGGATAACCCGCCTTTTTTTTAGTTTTTACGTGACTTGATGAAGTCTAGTATAAAGAATACTGTTGCTGTCCAGCCCCAGACTATTGCAGGAGCCATTAGGATCGTTAAAAAAATAGTGCTCATCTTACTTTTGATAATCTCTGATTACCACTTTGTTTACCTTCAAGTTAGGCGTTTGAATTCCGCCACTCTTATAAACAACAACATCATATTTGTCTGAAGTGTTAATCTCGTATTTGAAAACAGTCATTAGCTTACCGTCTTCGCTAACTGGATTACAACATCCTTTAAGACATGTTTTGTTTCTAGGGTCACTATGGTTAGCACCAAAGAATGTCATAACACCTACGAAAGATTCGCTCTGCATGTCATATGGTTTACCTTCAGCGTGATTAACATAAACTTCATAGAATCCGGTAGGATCTGTGTCGAATGTTGTGTAGATCTCTAAAAGAGTTTTTTGATGATTATACTTAGCAGGCTTATTTAAAGTGGCTACGTGAGTAGCAGCTTCTTTTAGAATTTTATTAGATGACTCAGAACCTATAATTTGTTTTGGTCCTATGTTAGCATCAGAAGCTTTTAAATTCTCCTTAACCTTTACGTCATCATAATCATAGTCCATGTTGTAAACGATGGCTAATACCTCCTCCGGAGTGTAAACAACAGATTTACCATTCTCGTCGAAGAATTGATATTTCCATGGGTTGTCTTTTAACTGCTGTAGAGTAATCTTTTTACCGTTTGGAGAGTTTAACCATTGCTGAAACACTCTATCAATATTAGCGTGGTGAGCCCAGAAAATAGGATCGAAAGCTGCACTCGGTACTTCTGACATCATACCAAAATGAGAATTACGTTGATAGATCTTGTTGTAGTACCAAACAGATCCTGGATTGTTACCAGATCCGATATAGTTGTGCATTTGTCCGTGAATGTTCTGATCAAAGTAAGAATTGAATGTTTGGTAGTCAGTGATCTGCATCATCTTAGGATAAGTGCTCTGAATAACTCTTAATGTTCCGCCGCTGATTGGGTGACCGTTATTTAAAGAATCAAGTCTTGCTTCCTCGTATAAAGAACTGTTAACATCTCTCCATTTCTTAGGCATGATCTTATCTCTCTTGTCGTAGTTAGTGTAACCCCAATAAGGTAATGCGAAATCAGATTTACCTGAAAGTTTTCTTACGATCTTTTCAAAATGCCAGATGTATAATCTGTGCCAGATAAGGAAATTGATTTCTTCAGCACCACTGTGAGAGTGCGTGCACTCATCCCAAGCCATTTTTAATTCTGTCCAGTCGCTATATGATTCACATAACTTATTAGAGTCGATATGTGAAGGAACCCAGTGAATAGCAGCTTGATAGTACCAGCTGGTTGGATCGTCACATCCTTTTAGTTTCATAACAGTCATTGCGCTATCAAGAGCTTCGATGTCAGCCAAAGCCTCAGACGAGTTGGCATTTTTTCTCACATATCTTAAATCGTTTTCGCTAGTAGTACACGAAGATATGGCCGTGACTAATAGGGCAAATAGAATTACAATTTTTGTTTTCATTTTTTTGTTTTATTTAGATTATTATTTTATCGTTTGTGGTCATAAAGTCCCTCTTTCTCATTATAGTCTTAAGGACCAGATCTAGTTCCCCGTTTCTGGGATCAAATTCAATAACGAAGGGAGTATTAAGATCAGTTCTCATATCCTGAAGTACTGCCTCAGCATTTGGTGGCATTTGAGATATTCTTTTACCTGACTTCTCGTAAGCTCTTTTGAATAGGCCAATAAGCTCTTGCGGGGTAATTGGTTGTCTATTTCTTGGATCATTAACTCTTTCCCTGAAATGCTTACTAAATTCAACATCCAGTCCAAGCTCTTTGAATAGCCTATCTGCATAATCCTCTAAAATATCAAGCTCACTAGAAGTGATAGCCTCATTTAGTGAATTCCATTCGTTCCAATTGTGTATCATTAGATTTCTTTTTTTCTATATATCATGAAAAAATACCCCTTAAAATTTTTTTATCCCGTAATGTGATCGTATATTTGCATCATAATTTTAAATAATTAATTATGTCTTACACAAAAAAGCCGGTTAACCCGAAAGCTCCGTCCAACAACGCTTTATGGACAAAGAAAGACGATGCAATTCTAAAAGAAATGGCATCCAACAAATCAACCACTGCTCAAATTGCAATTGCTTTAGGTCGAACTAAGGCATCTGTTTGGGGACGTAAAAGTATGTTAGGAATCAAAGGTCGTTTGGCTTCTTCAAAAGGTCAAACCGTTGTTGCTCCTACCACTTTGACCTCAAACACTCGTAGAAGCCAAGAGGCAATGGTTAAGGTGAAGAATCCGAAACAAGTTAAGAGTGTTTCTGAACCTCGAGTAATCGATCAGAAGAGCATCTCAGCTGATTTTGCTACGTTGTCAGCATTAGCTAAACAAACAGGAGCTAAAATCGTTATCACTTTCGAATAAGGGATAACCACTAAAAATAAAAAAAGGCCTGATCCCTCAGGCCTTTTTTTATATGATCAAATTGTATTATTGAAATTTGGTTGCTAGGTTAACTAGATTCTGAAAGTATCCCTTCCACTGAGGATCTAAGGCAACTAATTCTTGCATAGTAAATTTCTCAGGATTTCCTTTTAGATCAAGATCTTTACCGATTCTTTTATGAACGTTAAGGTAGCAATAATATCCAGATAGTGCCGGTGTAATAGTTTTCTTTGGCCCATTAACTTCGGCATTAAAATCCATATCAGCAAATGACTTATCCTTGGTAACATATCCAGCTATGAAAGCAGTTGGGAAATATCCAGTTTCTAATTGGGATTCTTCTTTTCTAACCGCGTTATTCCAAACACCTGCTCCTTTAGCCATACTCATGATCGAAAAGCAGCAATCAGCAAATCCCTCAAATTTAAAAGTTGATTTAGGAACCATACCGTAGTTAGGAACCTTCAAAGATTTACCAGCAAAGCTGGCTGCGAATTGTTTACAAGCTGCAAAATACTCAGAGTTCTTATCTCTATCGCTAGCTTCTTCGCCTTTAACCTTGGCTAAATAATCCTCAACCTCTACGCCTTTAGTTGCTTCGGGAGACTCTAGAGTCTCTGCGTTTGCGGCCTCGAAAATGTAGGATTCGAATAATTTAATACGTTTCATTTTAATATGTTTTTTGTTTATATATCTTAGTTGAACCATCCACCTTGTAGACCCCTAGCCAGCTTGGAGAGATCTCTAATTCCAGTTCTTTTCAGTACGCCCTCTTTAGTATCAGGGTAAGCATCAAGTATGGTTATTTTAAGTGGATTGCTTTTAAAGTATGAATCAAGGATCTCGTTGCTCAATATTGTTGTGACCAAAGACCTCGCTTTATCATCATACCCCGGCTTAGCATCGTGATTGGGTAATATGTTATATCCTCCGCCTACTTTGTAATATGTTTTGACACTACCTAATTCCAATACTTTAAGACATGTCTCAACATCAAAAGGTTTAATGTCAAAAAATCTTGTCATTAAATATTCAGCGCCGAAAGATAAATTCAGATCCTTTAAACTTTCCAATTCTGCGGTGCCTATATTAATCCCACCTTTAATACCTGCGGGGAATCCTTTTGTTGACTTTATACCTCCCCACACACTAATTTTTTTAACACTCGAAGGTGCAAAATCCTCTATGGAATAAATATCCCTCCCTATCACATCAATGCTAAATTCTCCCTTTATTTTACCAAACTTGAATCCGATAGGATTATTGTCATTGTTGTAAATGTCTAGTTTAACCGCACCTTCGACGTCAACTGAATTTGTATTGGGATTCCATTTCCAAGGGGCTTTAGTTGATTTGTTTATTAGGAGTATATCTTCTTTTGTCAAAGTTCCAGTTGCTTCTGGATTCATCCTCTTCATTTCCTTTGACCATCTATCCTTTAAATAATTAAAAAGATCCTCAAGGGTAAATGCGGTCTTATATTGCTTAATAAATCCAGAGCTTACACCCTTGTCCCTGATGTAACCCGACGATTGTAAAACAACTCCGCTTGGATACATGTATGGAACTTCTCTATTAACCACCATGATGGTACCATTTTTAGCCTGGATAGGTGTGGTAACGTCTTCGAATCCCATTTCCTCGAGTTCTTTCCATAAATCCATCTCTTTCCAGTTTGTAGGCCATTTTGGATTTCCCTCCGCTTTAAATTCTTCAGACAGAAGAATTCTCCTGTCAGAGGAATTTTGATATAGATCGTACTCAAGTATTCTTCTCATTATAAATTGTTTCTGAATTCTTTAAATGTTCTGAAAGATTCTGATTCATTTGGCTTCTCGTCGGTGCTTAATTCTGTACCTTTCTCTTTCTCCCAATGGAATAGTGGTGTGTTCCAAGCAATCTCGAAAGTATCCACTGCGTCTCTATATGATTCAGGGGATTCTTCGTTAGCGTCTCTTGTGTACTGCCAGCCCATGAAAAGCTCTTCAGGTACTTGGAATCCAAAGAATTCCAAAACCTTTCTTTGTGTGGTTAAGCTCTGATCAACCTGCCAGTTTTGACCTATCACAACCAAACCCGCCATTATATTCTCAACTGTGCTTTTCTCACCGAGTGTTGTGTGCATGTTTTCTATCCAGTCAAGTCTTTCTATGACCTTCTGGTAAATTGCATTAACGCTTCCCCATCTTTGTGATCCGAAGAATATGACTGCCTGGCTATCATAGATTGCGTTTGCTATCTTATAGAGTTCATCATCTTCGAAGTCATGTGAAGCCCAGCATCTAAGATGCCCGTGTGGGTTCTTTACATCGTCTTTAACAGCAGATTCTTTAACGCCGCAGTTATTACCATGTACCTCACTAACACATCCTAAACAATTATGTATATTCAGTTTAGCAGCATCTATAATCTCAACCTTAATATCACGTTGTTTTAGCTTATCTGCTAAGTTTCTAGCAAGCTGTGATGATTTTGGGCTCTCGCCAAATTTCTCGACGTAAGGGCTTCTGCTGGAGGTTGTAATAAAAGTCACCTTCTTGCATGGAGTAAGTTTCTCAATGAACCTCCTTACATCCTCTATCTCAAATCCGTATTTTACGTCTATCATAATTAATATCTAGTTGGCATTCTATCGTTTCCGCCTCTTCCTTCTTGCATCTTAGCCATTACAAGACCAAATAAGAATGCGTTAAAAGCTTCGTAATGATCCGAAGCATAAATTACATTGTTATCTATTGCTACACCTGATTGTCCGTCTGGAGTGTGTCTAATTGATAAATTAGGGTACATTCTTTTAACATCAGCTTCAAGTCTTGCTCTCATAGCTTCCTGTTCTCTTGTTACTGGCTGCTCTTCATTAGATGGAACTGAAACATCAGATGTTTGTGTTCTCAATTGTGGAACGTTAGGCATCTCAGGAGATTCGTTTACAAAGCTTTCATACATTTTTATATTCAGCATGGTTATTCTTTTATTTGCTCTATATATCTAAAAAAGAAAGACGAGAGTAGCGAATTCCCGTCTTTCAGTGATCGTAACCACTCCGGTCCTAAAATGGGGGATTAAACCCGCCGGATACTGTATATATGATACTAACGGAGGGGATATATAGAGTATGATGAAATTTATCAGAACCTTTGATGATTACGAGAATCAAATGGTTCCAACCAGTTTTAAAGTTACCGAGCCAGGAGTCAAAAATATTGCGGACCAATTTCTAAGGGATCTTGGAAAGGATTACGATCTAAGGGTTGGCAAAGAGTTTGATCCGAAGAAAGGTAACTGTGCTTGGTATGTCCAAGAATTTTATCAATGGGCGGAGAATAATAGAACACCAGTTAGAATAGTTTACTTTCCGGAGACAGAGAAAGCTAAAGATGCTCACATAGCAATTTTAATTGACGATTTAGTGCTCGATTTCGCTCATAAACAGTTTTCTAAAGACAAGAAAGAGAAATACGCTATATTGCCTTTAAAAGCTTATAAAAAGTACGGTTATTCGGATAAGATGGAACTTTTGGACGAGGTTCCTAGCTGGATCGAAGACATTTACCCTTTAGACGAGAAATAGTTTAATTCTTCTTAATTTCTTTCTTCATCTTGTCAATCTTTTTAAGAATTGGCGAGATATCAGGTTTAGACTCGGGCCTCGGAGCTTGTTCCATTCTCATCATCATTGGTTCTTCTCCATCTGATCCATTACTTCTCATAAGAACCTTAGGACGTTCTTCAAGGGTTTTACACTTGAAAGCTTCCGATCGTATCTCATCAAGCATCTTTATAAACTCACTTTCCCTTTGAAAGAGTTCTTGAGTACAAGATCTTTGACCTTCTCTAAGTCTTTGATCTAATGTGTCTATCTGGGTCTCAAGAGAGTTTATCCTTTCAGTTTGCTTTTCTATCTGATCTTCCAATTCCTTTCTGTCTGTAGTTATGGATGAAATGAAGCTAGGGGCAATGGTAATTATGGTGATAGTGGTTAGAACCATCAACAACGCCATTATTCTTTGTGTTCTGGTGAACTGTGCTAGTATTTCTGAGATGTACTTGAACATTATCCTTGTTTTATTTTATATTCCATAGAAGCTTCTGGTTGCCTCGAAGTTCTGAGATATTTGAGAAGCGGTTAGGGCTGAGTTATACATCCTTACAACACCAAACTTACCATTGAACCATTGTCCGAATGTTGCACCCCCGTCGAAAGATCCCATATATAACGAATGTGTTGTGTTTTTAATACTGGCAAAGGAGTGACTGTTACTTCCTTGGCTAACCCCATTAACATAAAGAGCAATTGAGTTTGAAGCAACATTAGTCCAGACTCCTACAATCTGATACCAAGTATTCGTTGACAATGTATAAGAAGGTGAAGTAATCGAAGTGGTGCCGTTACCAACCTCCATGTATGTTGAGCCTGAAGAATTTGTTCTAATACCATACCCCCAATCAGCTGCGTTACCTCCGTCAGTCTTACCTATCACGCATCTACTAGATCCAGCTATAACGGAGTGATTGATCCAAATCTCTACGGTCCAATCACCAGATCCTGGTTCTAATGTTGCGCTATCTGCTGTCGATGCAGTTGCATTTGTACCGTTGTAATTTAAGTATGGATTGGTAAAGGTAACGTTGGTTAGTGTACTGGTCAAGGAGTTACCTGACATGTCACTTAATGATGTTCCCGATCCGGAATAACTATATAAATCTCCAGGATTATAGTAGAGAACTAGATTCTGAAGTACTGGAGAAAGGTATTTAGATGCGCCAGTATTATAGATTGACTGAACGCTAGAGAAATTTAGACCAGTATTATAAACAAGAACCTCTGCTATCTTACCCGGGAAATATTCTGAGCCGTTTGTAACCCCTATAGTTAAGTTATTAGCATTCGGAACCGCATGACCTGATCCTGGGGTGTCTGAAGCTGCAGTGGCCCCATTTACCCAAATTGTTCTAGTTGTCCCGTTGAATGCTGCAACCACGTTAAACCATTGGAGAGATCTAAATCCGGAAGGATAAACCGCTAGATCGTTATTCCACCAATAGTTAACCAATCCATTAGTAGCAAGTATTCTGAAAGCATTCACCTGATTGTTTGAACCGTAATTACCCCATCCGATCAATCCATATGCTCCAGCCATAGAATTGGCATTAATCCATAGACTAATAGTATATTGATCATTCTGTGTCGGAATAAGACTGGTTGAAGAGAAACTTACGTAAGATAAAGATCCGGTAAAATACATGTTATCTGGACCATTTGAACTATAAGTGACTGAGTTAAGAGTTCCGTTATTTCCGTTACCTGAGAGATCATACCAAGTTGATCCGCTTCCCGAATATGATGATGGATTCGAAGCATCCAGATATAAAACCATTCCGGAAGGTATAGTTGTAAACGAAGTCCAGTACCCGTTGGTGTTTAGCCATGTTTTAGCGGCACTTCCTGTTGAAAAAGGTCCTCCACCAGAGAGTCTAGCAACAACATTAGAAATCGATATGAAAGACGATTCGGTTAGATCAGTAGACCTATAAAATCCAACAGATCCAGAAACACCAGTTATTGGAGTTGGTTGGGTGTCACCAGGAACAGGTTCTGCGATAACATATCCAGTATCCTCGTCTGGTCCATTCCACCACTCAAGACCCGTAGCAGAAAATCCTGCTGTGGGATAGCCTACAGCTAAACTACCAACCTGTTCAGTTCCCGCTATAGCTGATCCTGTATTGTATGAAAAGGGTCTTGCTGTTGCCATGTTAATTATATATCACAAAAAAAGCAGGGATGAACCTGCTCTTTCTATTATGTAATTGGGATTTAAAATTTCACTCCAAATTTCTTAACAATGCCATTAAGTTTTGCAAGTTCTTCCTCGTTTAATTCCTCTTTCAACCAATAAGAGAGTTTTGTTAATCTTAGATTCGGATTCTTCTTATAGAATTCTTCTCTTGCTTTCCAATAAGCCTCTACGTTTCCTGTACCGCCATCTTTTTTCCAGAAATTCATGCTTGATATAACGTCCTTCATCATAGCAGGAAATATGTTCCATCTATTAGAAACCTGCTTACTGAATGCGTCTACTTTACCTGAGATCAATTCACCAAAGAAAGCTAAACCAGACCCACCGCCTGAAGAGTAGTTAAAATCAAACAGATCCCAAAGTGCCATAAGCTGAATTAGTTCTGCCTTGGTCTTAATCTTAGAAAAGACGGAGAATATTGCATCCTCATCAGTTCCTGTACCTTGCATTGCTTTCCATAAAGTTTTACAGTTTTCTGCTGCCTGCTTTGCCGCCGGATTATCTTTAATGTACTTAGCAATAACAGCCACCTTGTTTCTGTTATAAGCATCCTCTAGGATTGGCTCTGAAGAAGAATCGAATGTTTCGTATAATTTAATGTACTTCATTATGGTAATTTTTTTATATCCTTATATATTTTAAATCATGCCTTTAATTTTGGTATATGTTGATAAAGCTTTGTACTTTCTGATCTCCTCTTGACTTAAAGCAGGATTGTCCTTGTACATCAGAATTCTATCCTCATCTGGCATGTCAGGCCAAAATTCTTCTAGTGCTTCCGTATATGTTCTTCTTCGACTTCCCCCTCCTTGATTCATTATCTCTATAATATTTTTTAGAGTGCCTGGAGAAACTGGGTTGTCCCGGCAGAAAATCCCGTTAGTCTTTGGTGCACCTTCTAGAGACACGATAAGATTTCTACTACAGTAGATATCCTTCACTACCTCTGGTGCTCCTACTAATGAGGTGAGCTTATTGTCGCTACAGTTCAATGAGCTTAATAGTTCCCTAGGTGATCCTTCTAAAGTTGTGAGCTTGTTTTCAGATGCGTGAAGAGTATAGTAGACATTCTGGGGTGCTCCTACTAGTGAGGTGAGTTTGTTATTAGAGCAATCAAAAACTCTAGCAACCTTTTCTGGTGCGCCCTCTAAAGTTTCCAATATATTCACACTGCAATCAAAATCTCCACCAACTTCCCTCGGAGATCCTATTAGGTTCTTAAGGGAGTTCTGTGCGCAGATAAAATTCGCACCAACAAAAACGGGTGAGCCAACTAAGGAGGTGAGAGCGTTGGAGCTGCAATCGAAACTGCCCTTAATCTCTCCGAATTCTATTCCTTTAAAGTCTCGTAATTTTTGTCCCTGACAGACGAATTTCCCGTAAACATCAACCTTACCTGTTGAAGGATTATACTCCCATGATCCATACGCTCCACCCAACACGCCCTTATCAAGCCATCTCATCTGTTCTTTAGTGAACACCTTTCTGATTGGCTCTGATTCGGATTCAAATACGTGGTATGGTGTAACGTGCTTCATAATTTATATATCCGCAAAAAAAGCAGACAAAAGCCTGCTTTTTAGATTATGTAATTGATTCTTATGCTCTGTTCTTGATTCTTACAAGCTTATCATAAAGGAATCCTGCCTCGTCTTCAACATTTTGTAGATCTAAAGTCTTACCCTTATAAATAATCTCTGGAGTGTTCTTGTCGACAAGAAAAGAGTTGTCATTTATCCAAGCAACAATCACACCTGGTTTAATCTCTCTTACGTTACTTACCCAATCCTGCTGGCGAGCAGCTGAGGTAGCATTATGCAATGTTTCCAAAGATTTTCTGTCTTCTTTATTCTCGAATCCTAGTGCTTTCTTAGCACCGCTAGCAATTCTAGAAAAGAACCCTGCGGGTTTTTCCATTGGGCCTTCTTTGAAATCTTCGAATAGTTGGAGGTTTTTCATTCAGTTCGTAATTTTTTATTCTTTATATATTCCGAACCAGACTATTTCTTCTCAGTCATAGTAGGAATTGGAGTTCCAACAGGGTAAGGGAATCCTTGTTTAGCTGCTGTTACTGAAGTCTGCCCATTTTTAACAGGAACTGCTATACGTAAAGGAACTGCAGCTTCATTAAGTGGTCCGTAAACTTTAGCTAACACTATGCCAGTCTCTGTAGTGTCGAAGATCACACCAGGCATGGCAAACATGTTGCTCTCAGATGTAGCTGGATCTTCCATGTTGATCGTGAATGCTCTGTTCACTGGACTCATCATCTCCCATTGCTTATTTGCAGGGTTGAACTGAGGAATAGTTGTTGTGGTGTCGAAGTACCAGAATAAACTCCAAACTGTCTTATCACTTCCGTCTGGGGTTTGGAAGGCGGTAGCCACGTTGAAATCTCCCCAAGTACCACCACTTCCATACATGGCTAGATTAGAGATAGAAGGTCCGTCAAGTACAGGACAGATAGCGCATCCCTCTTTATATTCAACACCTTGGATAACAATTGTCTTGCCGGTAGGTACTGCAGCAGATGCTCCACAGAAAGCAAATTTGCCTTTGTGAATTCTAAGCACACCAGCTTCATTCTCTTGTGCAACTTCTATTTGGGTCTCATGCTTCTTCTCTGAGCATGCTGTAAAGGCAAGCATTGCGGCTGCCATTAGTAATAGTTTTGTTGTTTTCATCATGGTTTATTATTTTATTACCCTATATATCGGGTGAAATTAGATCACGTCTTTTATTCTATTGTAGAGTTTAAAAGCTTTCAGCTTTCTCTCCTCTTCGGGACTCACCCATTTTAAATCTGGTGTATATAAAGCTGCCTTGGTGTTGTCGCTAAGTGATGGCCACACCATCTCCAATGATTTTGGGTCCAGATTTTTCTCAATAGCCTCCATAGCTTCCGCTCTTTCCTCTTTGAAGTATTCTCTGTTCTCCTCCCATATATCATCCTCTGTTACTTCCTCTCCCGGAGATAAGCCATCACCATGTTCAATCGCATCGCCTATTAGAACCCCTCTGTTTAGCCACACATCGGTATATCCTGGTCCCTCTTTTGTCAGATCAACGAGTATAGAGAGGTCGGTATTCAAAGTTTCGGCAAATTCATCAAGTTCATCGAGAAGATCCTCCGGCGGATCATCACCTTCAATAAACCAGCTCTCCCCTGATAGGGCTTTGATCTTATAGAATATTATAAGATCTTCTTTATTAAATTTATCAAATTCGGATTCAAAAACTGTATATGGTGTGACGTGCTTCATAGAACTATATATCCATGGATAAGGTGCGTCATAGCATGTTCTTGATGTTGCTATAAAACAGAAAGGCCTCAATCTTTCTTTTCTCCTCGGAACCAATCCAATAAAAATTTGGTCTGTATAAAAGAACCTGATCCTCTATAGGAATCTCGCTCCATAGAAGTTCAACTGAATCCAGGTAGTTCTGATATAAAAGTCCTCCCATGAGGTGGGCTATTTTGTGAAGAACCTCTTCAGAAACTGGATTCGTTGAGACCCATAGCGCGCCACCGATCTTCCTGGGTAATCCCTCCAGACTGGTGAGCTGGTTTTTATTAAGGGTTAGATGTCCACCAACCTCACTAGGTGCGTTCTTCAGAGAGGTGAGGGGGTTGCTGGTGAGATACAGGTGACTCAAGATCTCCCTAGGGAATCCATCCAGAGTGGTGAACAGGTTGTCATCGGCGTTGAAGTACCCTGTGACCGTTCCAAACCTCACGCCCTTCAGATCTCTCAGACCCTGACGGCTGCAATCGAAATTACCCTTCACGCTCACCAGCCCAGTCGAGGCATCGTGGCTCAGATTGCCGCTGGTGCAGGAGGAGAGCCAATCAATTTGCTCTCTGCTTAGGACTGGGAGTTGTGGATTAGGAACAGTTCTCATTGTACAGCAAATGTAAGAACTGTTTACGGGCGGAAAAAATGAAACCGGGCCTTTTCGGCCCTTTTCCCCAGATGGGCCCGGCCTCCAAATAGATATAGCATATATTCCGTCTCTTATAGAGCTAGATAGATAGAGAGATACTAAAGAACAGCATGAGCACACAATCGCATATAGACAAGGTAAGCATGAAACCTAATCTACTACCATACCCACACCATGTAGCAGCACCTAAGATAGAAGCACTAGATCTATCAACGTTCAATAAGCTACAGGCGCACAAGGTCACTAAGTCGCTACAGAAGAGAGCAGATGAGATAGCGAGCTTAATGAAGTCCTTACAAGAAGACTATGAGCTCAACCTACAGCTCTACTCGGCAACCAGATCTTTCGAGCCTGTACTAGGGGAGGTGTATCATCTATATGAGAAGCCAGATGGCACCCAGTTCTTAAGCCTTATAGCTCCCACCGAATGGAAGCAGAAGTACCTGTACTCTGGCACACTTAACTCAGATGGCACCTGGAGCAGGGTACAGTAGTCAAAGATATATAGAGGCATGAGACACCTACAGAAATACAGAGGATTTGGGATCAAAGAGAACATCACCCAAACAGAAGGCTGGGAGATTAGCGACAACTCCCTCTATAAGAAATACGTGTTCGAAGACTTCAATGTTGCCATGGAGTTTATGAACGAAGTAGCAGAGGTGTGTAACCAAATGAATCACCATCCCAAGTGGACCAACATCTATAAGACAGTAGAGTGCTGGCTCAGAACCCACGACGTGGAAGCCATCACGGATAATGACCATGAGCTGGCCCAAGCCATGGACAGGATAGCCTCAGGACTCATCTAAGACACCCCAACCCTAGACCCAGTCAAAACATACTATGTTAGTAAGATACTACCCGGACGTCCAAGCGAACTCTGGCCCCTCTTGGCAACCCCTCTAGAAGGGCGAGCTTCCACCCAGGGTGAATCTAAGTGAAATCTATGAAAGCCTCGTTTAGGACCGTCGACTCGGCCCGGGTTTACCCACCAGTTCCCACGTTCCTGTGAAAGTTATTAACATCTGGAAAATTCTGGTGTACAGTGGTAAATTGTGGAGATTTGTGGGAAGCGCCTCCCAGAAATCTCCGCCCCGACTAGGAGCCAAAAACCTCGCCCCGAAATACCGCCCCGTATGATCCCTTTAGGGCTGGGTAACACTCGCCCCGCCTCGGTCCCAGCATCTATAGCATCTCTCTTAGGATTACTCTACGTACTCTCTCTATCTATAGGAGACGGAACCTTATTAGGATTATCTATCTGGAGGCCGGGTTCCCTCAGAGGTTTGGTCCAAAAAGCCCTCGGTCCTTGGGCTGATATATAAGCTATGAAGAATCTAAAACCGTTTAAAGTCAACGAAGGGGATTGGTGGGACAACGATCCCAGCGCACCCTGGAATCAACCAGATCCACCGGAGCCGGAGGCGGGGATCTCGTACACCGAAGCCCAGCAGGATTTTAAGACGTTGGTGATTGCCAGCGATTCGGCGATTCTGAGGAAGAAGGGCGACGGTACCATGTGGGTGCTCGAGGTGACCGATATCCAGTACGATGATGATTTCACAGACTACCTCCACTACTACGATGTGGGCGATGAGGAGAGGGAGAGATTCGAGGGCATGGAGGAGGATGAGTACGCATCTATCGCCACGGATCTATTCAAGGAGAACAAATGGAAGGAAGGTAAAGAGGCTTGGGATAACAGGGATGCTGAGAGGCTATTCAAGATTGACCTAGAGTTGGCCGAGGAGTTGATCCACGACTTCGTCGAGTACTCTAAGCCTAGGACTAATAGGGCTTGGAGACCTAACCAGACCCAGATGAAGGAGAATAGGTTAGCGGCTAACCTACTGTCCAAGGCTTTCCCAGAGGCCGAGGAAGACTAAGCCCCACGGGGTTAAGGCTAAGGTTAACCCAAGGTAAAAGTAATATATAAACCCGAGGATAAAAAATAAACCCCGGGTTTTTTTGTGCCCGCGTTCCCCGCCCTGACCGGCTCCAGGAACATAGTATGATCGTAAGATACTAACCCGGGATTTATTTTTTCCGTCCGCGGTTAGACATTATATTTGCACTATGAAGAAAAGAAACCTACACGACCTGGCCATATGGGCTGCTATCATCGGATGGTTCGTGGCTGTCACGATCCTAGCGTTATACTTCGGGTAACCGGTACCCTGTCCCCTGGAACATAGTATGGTGGTAACATACTCACTAGGTGGGTCCGGATTATTCTCGGGTTCCCGAACTATAATAACAAACACATTTTAAATCAGGAGTAATGAAAGAAACACTATCACAAAGAGCCAAAAGAATCCTATCTTACTTGGCCATCGCAATTTTTCTCGCCGGGGGTTGCATCTCTCTGGTATCCATGGAAGTTAATCCGGTGAAGTGGCCGGGAGTTTGCAGACCGCTCTTTGTGCTCATCACATTCCTTTTCTTCCAGTGGTTCTACAGCGGATCCGATAAGGAGAGCGAGGAGATTCATGAACTCGAGGATAAGATTAAGCATCTAAAAGAGAGGGACGATTCGGTTAAGGTTAAGGGTTCAGAAAAAGAGTAACCCAAGAATCGGAAGCCATCCAGAAAACGCGGACAACGTTCCCAAGGCTGAGCACTATTTCTTTTTTTCAATTTTTTTAGAAAAAAACTTTTTTTAAAAATTTCTCTTGAAATATTTTTTTTCTTCGAAAAATTTTTTATCCCCGCGTATTTATTTTAATTTTGTAGTACGATTCGAAAAATGTTTTTTGAATCTAACTTAAAAAGAAAAAAAATGACTGAGAAACAAAGAATCCTTTTTAGCGAGATTCTTATTCTGAATTTGGAATTTAATTTGGAAAAAGATCCAATTAAAAAATGGAACTTAGTTAAGGAGTTGCGTAGAAAGAAAATTAGTCTCCGACGTTCCATGGGTGTGGAAGCTTACGAAAGACTTTTAGTAAAAGGAAGAAAAGCCTACGGAATTAAATCGAATAAAGGAAAGAAAGCATAATGGACGAGAAAGATTATATAGGTTACCTCGATTCACCTCCCTGGAATATGACCCGTTATATTGCCGAAGAGATGACTAGATTGATGGAAGACAACTTGGCTTCCATCGTTCCCGTGGATGAGCAAAAGAAAAATATTCCTAAGAAGAACCCAACCCTCGCGGAAACGATGGATCTTCTAGCTAGAGGACTAAAGCCTTACTTCTATGACTTGATGGAAAACGATCTGATCGAGCTCACATTGGCAACAGAGGACCAAAGAGGTAGCTCTGATATTCATTGGCTTGCCCCGAAGATAGCAGAAAAGATTCGGGAGAGATACGCGGAGATTAATCGTCTCGCTGGCGAGAAGAGAAAAGCTCTGTTGGACTATGATGCTAAAATCGAAGAACTTGAAAGAAGAGTAGACCTAATTCTAGAAAACGGTACAGATCTTCTAATCTAAAAAAATCCTCAAATAAATTTTTTTATCCAAATAGGGAATCTTATCTTTGCATTAACCAAACAATCGAAGATGAGAACACTAACAATCTATAAGTATTCGGAACTTCCCGAATCGGCTAAAGCAACAGCTATAGAAGAGATAAGAGAAGAAATGAAAGAGCATGAATCACATACAGCCTACGAATGGGCTATCGATGACTGCTCACTCTTCGAACCGCCCCACGCAGAAATGGCTGCTCTTCTTGGCGAGGATTATTACGATCGCAACCTCACAGCGGATGGCAAGTACGGCCAATTCGTTTTCAAAAATAAAAGAAAGGGTATAGAGTTTGAAGAATACTTTGAAACAGTTCGAATCACCGATGCGTTAGAGATAACAAATCAAACAATGTTTAGAACTTGGTTGGGCGTCCCTGAAATATTCCACGATCTCTATATAGAGATTATGGACTGGAATGGCCGCACAATCATAGAGATGGAGAATCCGTTCATGAG
>Ga0222713_10000034_pt1 | contig 133834 bp, 124 predicted proteins | sample C33_649DmetaG_FD_165061 | JGI IMG/M metagenome (GOLD analysis project Ga0222713, IMG submission 165061) | Estuarine water microbial communities from San Francisco Bay, California, United States - C33_649D | ecosystem: Environmental > Aquatic > Marine > Unclassified | place: USA: California...
CCCCGTAGTTTTGCGCTTCTTCATGACCGGGTGCGTCTGCGCCGATAAAAACAGCCGCGAGGGGAACTTGTAAGGAAGCCGCTACGGATTGAGCCGCTGACAGGGATTCGGCGCTGGCTTTTTTGAGATGATGATCTTTGACTTCACACAGAACAAGAATCATGGAGGGTTCCTAGGCTAAAAGATTTTGGCTTCGTTTTGGAGGGCAGCCAACAATGCCTGCGCCTGCTCCTGAGGGGTACCCGCTAACTGCCGACCCTCGGCACGAGGAGGAGGGAAGGCTAATTTCATGGTCTGGAGAGCGGGAGAGATCGATTCAGTAAGAGGGATCGATATAATTTCTTTTTTCTTAGCGGCCATGATGCCTTTGAGGTTTGGATATCGCGGATCGTTCAGACCTTTCTGCGTCGTGATGACGGCCGGCAACTTTCCTTCGACGACTTCAAGACCCGATTCCACTTGCCGCTCGGCGAAAAAGCGACCTTGATCTAGGGTCAATTTAATGACGACATTGGCTTGGGCGATCCCAAGAAGTTCAGCGACCATGGGACCTACCGCTGCATGATCGCCCCCACTGCCTTTATTGCCGAAGAGTAAAAGATCAAAGCCGCGATCCCGAACAGCATTCGCAACGTAGGTGGCCACCACAAAGGGATCCTCACATTTTTCCGAAGTGGACACATGCAGAGCTTCGTCGGCGCCGAGCGCTAGGGCATTTCGAAGAACATCTTTGACTCGATCATCACCCACGGCAAGGGCACTGACCGTTGCGCCTTGGCTTTCCTTGAGCCGCATGGCTTCTTCAAGGGCGTATTCGTCGTAAGGACTTGTGACCCATTTCACATCCGAAAGATCGAGTGCGGTTCCCTCGGGATGAATTTTAATTTTGGTTTCGGTGTCCGGAACTTGCTTTAGCGCCACTAAAATCTTCATGAATAAGAACCTTTCGTCAGGGCTTCTCAGTCGGCCTATCTGCAGCCTTCGTCGGAAACTCTATTCTATCGAAACTCCCGCTCGTTCCCAAGGAGTTAAGCGTGCTAAGGGTCGAGATTTCATAGACAATCGACACGCCTTAGGGGAATCTAAAAAAAGAATAAGGAGATCGGCGTGGCCACAAAAGCAACATGGACTCCTTCAGATTATGCTGGGGCCTTGGTGGTGACCGGCGGCGGGACGGGCGGACATTTTTTTCCTGCTCAAGCTCTGGCTGAAGGATGGAAACGTCGACACCCTCAACAAAAAATTATCATGATCGGTGCCCACCGAGGGATTGAAGCCAAGCATCTCCCCCAACTCCCTTTTGCTTACGAACTTTTACACGTGGAAGGCTTTGTGGGTCGATCGCCCTGGCGGCTCATCACCTCATTTTTTCTTTTGTGGCGATCCGTTCGTCATTTACGTCGTCAATGGAAGCGCCATCGTCCCCAAGCGGTGATTGGAACCGGCGGCTACGCCGCGGCCCCCGCACTTCGAGCCGCTTCGAGTTTGGGCATACCGATTTATCTCCATGAAAGTAATGCCGCTCCCGGAAAACTAATCCACTGGATGGCGCCCCGAGCCCAGCGCGTGTGGTGCGGTATGAAAGAGGTCCGTGACCGATTACCGCACGCCTCATGTCTCATCGTGGGTACGCCGGTCCGGGCGGTCTTCAAGCGTTCGTTTTCCTCCATTAAAACTCTGACGGCCCCCTATCAACTCCTCGTCCTAGGGGGGAGCGGCGGGGCACGAACCATCAATGAAGCGATGATGAAATGTGCTCCGCTGTTGCTGGAGGCGTTCCCTGATTGGGTGATTCTCCATCAGGTGGGGACCCGTGATTTCCCTTACTTTTCCAAACTTGAGCACCATCCTCGACACCGTCTCGTGCCTTTTATTGAAGCCATGGATCAAACTCTCGAGCAATCGAGTTTAGTAATCTCGCGAAGCGGTGCCAGCATCTGTGCGGAATTGAAAGCCTCCGGGCGGGGCTCGATCTTAATTCCTTTTCCTCAAAGTGCGGGTGATCATCAGCGACGCAATGCAGAATCTCTCGCTCGGGAGGATCGAGCCGTTTTAGTTTTAGAACAAGCTCCCCTAGAAGATTTCATTGAAGCGCATGCTGCGTCTCATATGCGTAATGCTTATGCTCGACATACCCTCGCAAAGAACCCGGAACCGAATCAAGCGGTGGAACTTTGCTTGGACGATCTTGAGCACACGCTTCGCGTAGCGCCCTCGATATAGACCATGAATTTCCCTCGTTTATCTTTGGCCTCCTTGGTTTCGGCCCTCCGAGGGTTGGGGGCGCCTCGGGCCTCGGTCCTGCAGGAGCACGAGATCGTGACTTTGCGCGACCTTCTTTGGCAGTTACCTTTTCGCTATCTTGACCGAGGCTCGTTATGCGAACTGGGTTCCCTGGGACCTGCGCAGTGCTCCCTGCCCGGGACGGTTCGTCCGTGGGTGACGGTCGTGGGAACGATTCAGCAGGTGAAATCAATTCGAACCCGATTTAAATTTCATATTCTTGAAGTGGTTCTGTCCGACGAAACGGGTACTGCGAAGGTCATGTTTTATAATCAGCCCTACTTAGCAAAAAGTTTTAAAGAGGGCGAACGCGTTTTAATTTTTGGCCCCCTCACACAAGGTAAATACGGCGTCGAGTTTCGCGTCCCTCATTATGAATTACTGGGTGCCTCTACGGACGAACTTTTCGTCCAAAGGATTCTCCCGGTCTATCGTCGACTTGGACCCATCACCTCTAAGATTCGATCCAAGTTAATCCAAGATGCGTTGAACGCCGTGCATCCTCCCGATGATCACCTCCCGCTATCGTTACGACACGGACTGCCGGATGAACTTCAGGCCTTGCGTCTCTTGCATCAGCCTCCCGACGATTCCGATCTTGAGGCCTTGAATGAAGAGCGGTCTCTCGCTCACCGACGCCTCAAGACCCAGGAACTCTATTCCTTTTCTCTCGGAGTGGCTTCCCGAAAAGAAAAACGACTTCGTCGAAAAGGCCAAGCCGTGGTGACGTCCGATCAGTTACGCGAGCAACTCCGGATGTACCTTCCTTTTGCTCTTACCCCGACCCAGCGACGTTCTTTCAAAGAGATCGCGGATGATCTTCGTAGCGGCCAAGTGATGAATCGACTTTTGCAAGGGGACGTCGGATCCGGCAAGACCCTCGTCGCTTTTTTAGCAATGGCGATGGTGGCCGAAACCGGCGGGCAGGCGGCCCTCTTAGTTCCTACGGAAGTGCTGGCACGTCAACATGTCGCAACCTTTCGAAAACTTTTGGGTGAACGCGCAAGCACGCTGCAACTCCTTCTTGGCGGCATGAAAGCGGCCGAAAAAAAAGAAGCGCTCCTACGTATTCAATCAGGCGAGGCCCGTTACATCATCGGAACCCATGCCATTTTTCAAGAAACGGTCAAATTCCATGGCCTCCAACTCGTCGTCGTGGATGAGCAACATCGTTTTGGGGTACGGCAACGGGAAGCCATGAAAGATAAAGGGATTGATCCCCATTGGTTAGTCATGAGCGCCACCCCTATTCCCAGATCCCTCGCCATGGCGCTTTGGGGGGATCACGATCATTCCATGATTGAAGAGCTCCCTCCGGGACGCCAACCAGTTGAGTCCTTACTCTTGATGCGCAATCAGATGGAGCAAGCCTGGGTCGAGATGGAGCGGCATCTCAATCAAGGCCAGCAAGCCTACGTGGTCAGCCCCGCGATCGATCCTCAGGACGAATCAAAAGTGGTCCTCCGAGATATTCACACCATGGAGGCCCTCCTTCGTAAACGCTTTCCCAAGGTCACCATTGAATCCGTTCACGGAAAAATGAAATCGGAAGATATGACGGATCGTATGAAACGCTTTGCTGCAGGTGAAATTCAGATCCTGGTCGCTACCACGGTTATTGAAGTAGGGGTGGATGTTCCCAATGCGACCCTCATGATCGTCGATCATGCCGAACGTTTTGGTCTCTCTCAACTCCACCAGTTGAGAGGTCGCATTGGTCGCGGCACTCGGGCCGGCGTCTTCCTGATGATTTCCGATCAGGAATCGGAGCGACTGAAGGCGCTCTTGACCCTTCAGGATGGCTTTGCGATTGCCAAAAAAGACTTAGACCTTCGCCAATCCGGCGATTTCTTTGGAACGAAGCAGTCGGGGCTCCCCACCTTCATTGTGGCGGATGCGTCTCGGGACGTCGAGATTCTCATGGAATGTAAACAGCGAGCGGAAATCCACGTTCAACAGGGACTGAATGCCCAAGAGCGATTATGGATTCGACTCGAGCACAAAAACTTTACGCTGGCTGAAATTTCTTAAGGCTTACGGCCTTTCAGATGAGCCTTGATTTGCGGCAAGAGTTCTTTCGGACAGAATTCACTCAAGTCCCCGCCAAAGAAACCAATCTCCCGAATCAATTTAGAACTCACGGCTGAGTATTTTTCTTTGGGCATCAAGAAGATCGTTTCAAGCTCGGTAGCAAGTTTTCGATTGACTAGCGCCATTTGAAATTCATACTCAAAATCACTAAACGCTCGGATCCCTCGAATAATGAAGTTCGCTTTCTGGCTTTTTGCAAAATCTACGAGCAGACCTTCGAAACTCGTCACCTCGACATGGGGGAGGTGTTGGGTCATGGAGCGGAGCATCGTCATTCGCTCATCGACCGAAAAGGAACACGCTTTGGTCGGGTTGTGGAGGACCGCGACGACCAGGTGATCGACGAGTTTTTCGGCTCGAGCAATCAGATCTAAGTGACCTAAGTGGACGGGGTCAAAGGAACCGGGATAAATGGCTTTTCGCACGCAGGACTCTCGAATTTCTTTCAGATTATCACTAAGCACAGAGGTTTTGGCTAACCTAGGGGTATGACCAAGCGTAGATCCGTAGGATTAATTTTTGGAGGCGAGTCCCCGGAGCACGAGGTCTCTATTGTGACGGCTCGAAGCATCGCCCAACACCTAGATCCTACTCAATACGATGTGATCCCCATTGGCGTCGCACGCAATGGCGTGTGGACCGTCCTCACTCAAAACGGTAAAACGCCTTTTGATCGTCTGGTCGCCCATGAGCAACCCGAAAAAAGTTCACATCCTTTTTTACCTTTAGAAAAAGGATCGGAGGGTACTCCGCTCCCGGATATTTTCTTCAATGCCATCCACGGCGCATCCGGTGAGGACGGGCAGCTTCAAGGGTATCTTCAACTTTTACATCGTCCCTACACGGGAGCGGGTCTTCTTGCGATGGCCGCAGGAATGGATAAGTGGATTACGAAACGGATCTGGCAATCCGAAGGACTGCCCGTCGTGCCGTTTGTGGGGCTGACCGAAGAAGGGTGGCAACAAAATCCCCAAGAGAATCTTTCCGCCATCGACGCCCTGGGCTATCCCCTTTTTGTGAAGCCGGCTAACCTCGGATCGAGTATTGGGATTGAAAAAATTAAAAAACCTTCCGACCTCTCTGCGGCCCTGGCGCGGGCCTTTACTTATGATCGTCGGGTCTTGGTGGAACAAGGGCTTTCGGTTCGGGAGTTGGAAGTCGCAGTGCTGGGAGGAGATAACCCTTTCGTATCCGTGGTGGGTGAAGTTTTGGTGGGAGAAGAGTTTTATACCTTTCACGATAAATATGTCGGCAAAAAATCGACGACCCAGATCCCGGCTGCGATCCCCGCATTGGTTTCCGATCAGATTCGCCACCAAGCCCAATTGGCCTTTCGGGCCCTCGATGCCTATGGCATGGCGCGCGTTGATTTTTTCATGGAAACCACCTCAGGAAAACTCTTTCTCAATGAAATCAATTTAATCCCCGGCTTCACGGCCATCTCGATGTATCCCAAACTCATGGAAGCCTCGGGGTTGAGTTATCCTGCGCTTCTCGATCGCTTGATTGACTTAGCGTTTGAGCGACATGCAAAGGAGTTGAAGAAAAATCGGGGATTTGAATCAGGCCACACTTGGACCTAAAGAGGGAGAATCGCTCGCCTCGCCTGAAAGCACTGATAAACTGAAGTGATGAATCCGCGCAATTGGCTCGTCTTAGGCACTTTACCCATCGTGTTGGGTGTGACCACCCCCCTTTGGAGTCCGCTACCGCCTTGGAGTTCATCGGCCTCCACCGCAACTCTTCAGGATCCGAAGGCGGCCTCTAAGAAAGAAGTGAATCTCGATCAGTTGGCGGGCCTCTCCGATTTACAAGATATTTTAGATCTGATCAATGATCGTTATGTGGAAGTTCCAGATATGGAATTGGTTATCAAGGGCGGAATTCAATCGGCCCTTGAAAGATCTCACCCATTCAATTCTTGGCTCAACGCTTCGGATCTTTCCGAAGAAGATCCCGGAGGAGCCTCGGCGGGAATGACGCTCATTAAGCGAGGGATTTATGCGTCTGTATTGACCGTGGTCCCCGGAGGTCCGGCCGATCGTGCGGGTCTTCGTCCGGGGGAAGTGATCCGACGCCTCAACGGTCTTAGCTTAAATAAAATCAGTGCATGGAAAATGCAACGCCTCACCCGAGGTCCTGAGGGCACCGAAATTGAGGTTCAGCGCTATCCCAAAGATACGGTCGAGCCTGTGAAGACCATTCTTAAATTAGAAACCATCAAATTTCCTCCTCTCGGATTTCAAACATCGTCACGGGGTTCCTTAATTACCCTCTCGGACTTGAGGGCAGGCCGAGATAAAGAGTTCAATACCCTCCTCGGTCGTTTGTCACCGAATCAGCCTCTCATCTTAGATCTCAGAAATAATAGCGAAGGCACGATGGAGGTTGCGCTGAATATCGCTAACCTTTTATGCAGCGAAGGCTTGTTTGCCACCCTTCGATCCACCAACAAACCTAATGTGAATCTTACCTTGACCCCTTCCAGCCCACGCCCCTCGATGAAACTCATCGTCCTCCAAGACTCCTCGACGTCCGGCGTGGCAGAACTTTTAGCATCCGCCCTTAAGCGCCACGGAAAAGCAAAAACCTGGGGGAGTCAGACGGCAGGATTGGGAGTCGCGCTTGGTCGCATCCCGCTGAGCCAGGGAGGCGCCCTAGAGATTGTGATGGAGCGCTGGACGGGCGCGGGACGAGAAGAAGTCGATCAAACCGGAGTGAAGGCCGATAAGCCGATTAAAGATTTTGGGCCGCAAGACCGTCTCATCGATTTCATTCTGGATACCTTAAACGACACGGTGCAGGGGAGCAAGGCTTCCTAAGATGCCCTTACGTCGGACTTCTTCCTCGTCGACGTTGCTCTGGGTTGGGTTGAGTCTTCTCCTGATCCTTTTAGCGGGAAGTTTTTTCTACGTTCGCCGAGTGCGTCCTCAGGTTTCCACGCCGTCTCCAAAGTTACCCAGATCGATTCGCCCTGATGAAGGGTCCGGCACCCGACGTCTCCCCAAAGTTCCGCCCCAGTCCGTTGTTGCCACCCGTCCCCAGGTGATTCTCATCATTGATGATTTTGGTTATGTCGATATCGATCTGATCGAAGCCTTTTGCCGCCTTCCGATTCCTTTCGCTGGAGCCGTATTACCGTATCAGCCTGAGAGTCAGCGGAGTGCCGAACGCCTTCACCAAAGCCAAAAAGAAGTCATGCTTCACCTGCCCATGGAGGGACGCGCTTCGGCCAATCCCGGGCCGGATGCCCTTCTGGATTCACTCGAAGAGGCGGAAATGGTTCAGCGCACTCGAAAAGCCCTTCAGGCTGTCCCGTACATCGTGGGAAGCAATAATCATATGGGATCCGTAGTGACTTCCAATCGCATGAAGATGAAATGGATTCTTCGAGAAATTAAAGCCCGGCGCTTATTTTTCATCGATAGTCGGACGGCCTCGACCACCGTGGCCGCCGACGTAGCGGAAGAACTGAAGATTCCCCAAGCGTCACGAAATATTTTTCTCGATGATGAAAAAAATTTTAAGGCTATCGAAACCCAATGGAATCGAGGACTTAAAATCGCTCGACAGAAAGGCCAAGTGGTGATGATTGGTCACGTTTATCCCGAAACCCTTTTCGCGCTTCAACGCCTCATTCCTAAGGCCCAGGAAGAGGTTCACTTTATTCTCCCTAGCGAAGCCCTTTTAAAGCGCTAAAGCGCCACCGTGGTTCTCGCTCCGTCCGATGCGAGGGTCGATTTGTAGTAGCGCAGACCGGTTTGTTCGGTGGTGAGGAGCACACTATAAACTTCTCGAGTCGTACCTTGTATTGTTACGCCTTGAACCAAATCACCTGACGTCACCCCGGATGCAGCAAAAATGATTTCAGATCCCGGGGCTAGGTCATCGGTGAGATAGATTTTATTAAATTCAGCGCCCATTTGCTCGGCCGCCGCTTGACTGGCCGTATTGCGATCCGTCACGAGGCGTCCTTGAATTTCGCCCCCCAAACACTTCAGGGCTGCCGCCGCAAGGACCCCCTCGGGGGCGCCTCCGGTTCCCATGACTCCGTGGGTTCCTGAACCGTCGAGAGCTGCAAGTATGCAAGCACTCAGATCTCCGTCTGAAATAAGATGAACTCGAGCTCCGCATTGTTGAATGGATTCAATCAACGACCGATGACGGGGTCGATCCAGAACCGTAATTTGAAGTTCAGACAACGAAAGGGTCAGGGCCTTAGCCATGGCTTGAAGATTGGTTTCTACCGACCAAGTCAAATGCACACAACCTCTACAGGCGGGACCGACCACCAGTTTTTCCATGTAGAGATCCGGGGCATGAAGTAGCCCTTTTGCGGGGGCCGCAGCGAGCACCGTGATTGCATTAGGCAAATTCTCCGCGCACAAATTGGTACCCTCTAGAGGATCGACGGCAATATCAATCTTTTCTCCCCCGAGTCCCACCTGTTCGCCGATGAACAGCATAGGCGCTTCGTCACGCTCGCCCTCACCAATGACGATGGTGCCGTCCATGGGGACAGACTGCATCGTTCGTCGCATCGCTTCAACCGCTAAACGATCGCTCTCTTTGCGATCTCCCTGTCCGATGGATGGAGCACAGGCAAGGGCCGCCTCTTCAGCAATTCTCAAAAAGTGCAGATAAAGTTTTGAATCCAATGGAGTATCCTTGAGGGTCTTTCTAGAGACTACCGAATCCATGCGGTAAATGTAAGAAGGGTGGACGCCTTGGTGAGAGTTCGCTACATTTAAAGGCTACCCTCGGGGCATGGCTCAGCCTGGTAGAGCGCTCGGTTCGGGACCGAGAGGTCGGAGGTTCGAATCCTCTTGCCCCGACCATTTAAAAGGATCAGCTCTTTTTTGAGGCATTCGCTCGTTGTTGAAGAAAGCGAAGCGAAGCCTTGAAATGATCACCCTCAACGCTGACCGGGGGCCGGGGAATCAGGGGATCCGAGGGAATAATAACCATGCTCGTAATTTCAACTCCCGTATAGGTTTGAAAGCGATCGCGTAATTGAGCCCAGGACCCTGCGCTTGAAGCCTGCAGGGAGGATAGCGAGGCCAGATCCCAGCAACCCACCACTAACTTGGAACCTCGCAGTTCGAGCGGGAGAGTTTTCTTAGCAATCACAGGACCCACGAGGTAACTCCATGCCTTTTGGAGACGCGGGAGTGCTTGGGGAGATAATGATGGGGCGTAAGAACCTCGAAGCCCCTGTCCTAATCTTTTAATCGTCATGCTTTCATTGTACTCTCGCCTTTCCGGGGAGGAAGACGAGTAGAAATTAGGGCAAAATCAATAAAGAGAGGATCGATCGATCATGGCCGATGAAACCACTGTCATTCCCGGTGTTGAGAAAGGGACGATCCGCGATAATGCTGAAGTGCTCGCTTTTGCGATGATCATTATTTTTTTCTTTAAAACCTTTGTGGCCCAACAATTCAAAATTCCAACGGGCTCCATGCGTGAAACTCTGATGATCGGGGATCACCTTTTAATTAACAAATTCATTTTTGCGAAAGCCCCTTCATCTTTGGAACGTACGATCGCACCCATTCGCCCGGTTCAACGAGGAGATATCGTGACGTTTCGTTGGCCCCTCGACCGTGATCAGGATTATGTTAAACGGGCGGTTGCGCTGCCCGGAGATACCCTCGAAATCATTAATAAAAGACTTTATGTTAACGGACAACTCGTCACCGGCCTCTTTCAGTACCACACCCCTCAACCCTCCATCGATGCTGCAGGCCAGCAGTCGGGAGCGGTCGTTCCGGGCCCTTGGCCCCCCGAGCGTTTTGCAGGGATCCCCGTTCCCTCGGGAGGGACGTGGCCTTTTGTAGAGTCCGATACGCGGGATATGAATCGGCAAGGGATGCAGAGTCTTATCACCGACCGGTTTGCGGATAATCTTCCTCTAATCACGATCCCTCCGGGCTATCTTTTTGCCATGGGTGACAATCGAGACAACAGCATGGATTCACGTTATTGGGGTTTTGTTCCCATGGATCATCTTCGAGGACGTCCTTTTTTAATTTGGTGGAGCTTCCGCGAAGGTGCCGAGGACTATCAAAGTGGACGTGTTCCCAGTGGACCCTTGGATGTAGTTATGGATATGACGGATGCCGTTCGTTTCTTCTTCACGCGGACCCGATGGGAACGCACAGGAGTGATTCCTCGATGAAAATCCTTAGTCTTTACCTCAGTCTTCTAGCCATCCTTCCTCTTCAGGCTTGGGGTTTTAAGGGGCATAAAATGGTCAATGCTCAGGCGCTTCAAACTCTTCCTCCTGAAACCTACGCATGGTTTCGAGATCAAGAAGAGTATTTTCGAGAGCGATCCCTCTATCCCGATCAAAATAGGTCAAGTGCCGAAAGACCCCATCACTATCTCAACTTGGAGCTCTACGCTACGAATCAACTCCTACCGCTCACCCCCGAAGAGGCATCGCTTCGAATTGGCATCGATCAATTTAAGAAAGCAGGCACCGCGCCCTGGCGCGTGAATGAATTTTATGATCTCTTGGTTGATGCCTTTCGTCGAAAAGATAGCGCTGAAGTTGTCCGCATCGCTGCCGAGTTAGGTCACTATGTGTCGGATTCTCACGTTCCCCTCCATGCCACCGCCAATCATGACGGGCAGCTCACTAACCAAAAAGGGCTTCACAGCGCCTGGGAATCTCGATTGGTGGAGAAATTTGTCGATGAGTCGATGCTAAAAGTCCGCACGGCCGAAGCCTACCGTCAGCCGAGAGCGGTCGCTTTTTCTTGGATCAATGAATCTTTTACCTTCGTGCCTCACGCTTTAGCTTCTGACCAGAAAGCAAGAACCGAAACGCAGACGGATCTCCAACGGGACTCGCAGGCCTATTGGGAAGCTTTTTGGTCGCTTGAAGGGCCCACGGTGATACAGCGAATGAATGCGAGCAGTCAAAGTTTGGGTAATATGATTCTCTCTGCTTGGATCGAAGCCGGAAAACCTCAACGACCTCTCTAGTCTAAAGCGAGCAGGTTATTTTATTGGCGCGCTAACCAAAGTTTGACCCGATGTCCTTGCGCATCGTTTGACTCATAATAAAACGTCCGAGGCCCCTGAAGATCTTGAGTCTCAACTCGAAGAAGGGGACTACGTCCCTGAAGGAGGGGAATCAAATCTTGAGGCTGATCGATGGGAAGCGAGATAAGGAGAGGCAACTCGGAGAGTTTAGAGTAATGCGTCGGGGGTTTCCCATCTTCAGTTTGAACGCGATAGCCCCCCGATGGGGTTCCCTCGATCGTGGCCGCTAGAATGCCCGCCACTCGGATTTCTGCAGCAAATCGATCTCCCTCGATGAGTAACTGTAAAGTCCCCATCCCCTCCTGTTTGAACGCTTTGTAGGTCCACCGATAGGAGCCACGAAACACCTGAGGGCTCGCTTCTTGGGATTGAAGCAAACAGGGAATAAGGAGCCAGAGACCGAGTCGCATGCAACTAGGGAGCCGTCGAGGATTGCTGAAATTTTTTGAGATTCAGCTTTCGGCGAAGATCATCCCTTCGCTTAAGGAGCGATCCTTCATCTTGGCGACGAAGCGCTAAGGCTATTTCAAGGTAGGGTAACGATTCTTCATCTCGACCCTGAGCCTCAAGACATTCATACAGATGGAGGTGAACCTCATAACTTTCGGAATTCAGAGATTGAGCCTTTCGTAACAACTGCTCAGATTCGGCCAACCGGCTCTGTTTAAAACGTAGCCAACCCATCGAATCGAGGATGTGTTTATCTTCCGGTTGAAGCCGGTATGCCTCCTCGAGATAAAAAGCGGCTTCGGGTAGCGTATTGCTTGTGTCGAGTAGGGCATAGCCTAAGTTATTTAAAACCAAAGCGTTCGTGGGATCTAGAGCTTGAGCTTTGCGGAGAGCCTCGATGGATTCCTGTGTTTTGCCAAGGTTATTCCAACACATACTCTCCAGCGTCAAAGTGGAAACTGCCGGCTGAAGTTCGGAGAGGTCAGGCGATTTCAATAGAGACAACGCGCCCTCTTCTCCCAGATAAGGGAGATGGAGTTCGGCTTGGCATCGCTGTGCAATTGCCCGAAGGAGCTTAGGACTGGGGGTGGATGCAAAGGGGTTCGGCAAAGTTCCCAGCAGTTCTTTAAAGTTAAAGCCAAGTTCGGATACGGGAAGATTGAGAAGAGTAGAGAATTGCATCCGAGCCGCGGGCCAGTCTTCTTTCGCAACGCTCGTCATGAAGACGTGTAACGAAAGAATGGGATCCAAGCTCTCTTTGGATTGATCGGTTCGGCTGAATTCTAGGAGGGTGTTGTATCTTTTCATCAGAAATAGATTAATAACGAGCAGGGTCTTGGTTTTATCCCTCAAAGGATTTTGTCGATCCTCTTTAATCTCGTCCCACAAGGTGCGAAGAAACTCGTGCGCCTCTTCGTTTTGACCCAGTAACATTTGCACTTGAGCCGTTGAAAAGCGAATTCGATGAGAGGGCCGAAGCGCTAACGCAGACTCAAGACTTTTAAGCGCTTGGGTATATTTCTTAAGTTGTAATTGAATGAGCCCTAAGACTTCCCATGAATCGGCCTCGGTGGCCAAGGCTTGCGAGAGGAGGACATACGATTCTTCCGCATGCATCGTATAGTTTTTCTTCACCTGTTCAATGGCCAAGGATTCTAGGGCAGCCAAGGATCGCTTGTCACCCACGCGGGTGACTAAATACAGGGTCGCCTGTCGCCGAGATTCATAACGATTCAGTTGTTGAGATAAGGCGAGAATTCTTTCCCAAGCTGGGATAAAGTCCTCCCGAAGCGCTACGACGTTTGACCAAGCTTCTAGAGCCTCTTCGGAATCTTTTTGAGACTCAGAGAGTTCCGCACTCCGACCCCAAAGCTCGATTTCTTGCGGGACTTCTTGGGTGGCTACTTTTAAGATTTTCCGGGCGGTTGGAAGAAATAGTTTTTCTTTTTGAGCACGTGCATAGGCAATGAGTCCCCATTGAATAGTAATCTCCTGCTGACGAGGACCTAGTTGGCGAGCTTTCTCAATTCTTTCCCAAGCATTCTTGAGATCACCCAACTCTCTATAGCATTCAGCCAAACGAAGATAGAGCTCAGGGCTGGTTCCGCGAGTGGTTTCGAATTGACGATAGAGGACGAGGGCCTGATCGTATTTTCTTTGATTCTGAAGGCTACGGGCTTGAAGAAATTGTCGAACACCCGGAGCGGGCGCTTGCGTTTGAGACGAACTTACCGCTGGAGTAGTAAGGTAAGCAAGGGTGATGAAAAAAGAAGAGAGCATGGGGTCCATTCGCAAAGACGACTCTATAGCAGTTTATCGCCTAAATGAAGTCATCGTGGGCCCCTTGTCGGGTGTTAAAAATGAGAACGAACCTTCTGGAACGCTTGCTCAAATGGCTGAAGAGCACAACTCACCAAGATGGCGCGCTCACCTTGTCGAGGGAGGGGCTCGTGGAAGACAGATTCTCCCTTTGTATTTTCTTTTTTCTTATCCCATGCCAAGAAAGGAACACATTCATTCCAAGAAGGCCAAACGAGTCCGGAAGACTTTAGTTGTTCGCTCCATCGATTGAGAAGAGAGGTGGGAAAATCAGAGAGGCCCAGCGAGGAGGACATTCCACAAGCCACAAGAAGCCCAAAGCCGACGGCTTGGCCATGGGGAATCTTAAATTGCGAAGCGGCCTCGATTGCGTGGGCCATCGTATGGCCCAGATTCAGGAGTTTCCGATCCCCTTGGTCTCTCAAATCTTGATGAACAATCGATACTTTACTCAGGACACACCGTTCAATATCCCTTTCGAAGGATGAACTGAAGCCGGGTTGACCCAGACGATCACTGAGGGAGGCGAGCCAGGCTGGATCCCCTTCAAGAAGGGCCATCTTAATCATTTCCCACTGCCCATTCTCTAAATGGGATGCCGGCAAAGTCTTTAAAAAGTCATGACAGAGCACCACTCGGTTGGGCGGATAGAAACTTCCAATTTGATTTTTAGCCTCCCCTAAATTGACGGCTGTCTTCCCTCCGATGGATGCATCGACTTGGGCGACAAGAGTGGTGGGCCAGACATGCCAGCGAAGCCCACGTTGATAGAGGGAAGCCGCAAGCCCCACGAGATCACTCAGAACGCCGCCCCCGACGCAGACCACCACCGACTGCTTTGATAACGGCATCGTTGACCAAGTTTCGAGACAAATCAGGACTTCAGATATCGATTTTTTTTGTTCTGTTGTCTCGAGCCAAAGTTCACCCAAGGGCGCTGCGGGAGCCCAGGTCTGCCAAAGCGGTTTGATACGGGAGTCACCGACTAAAAACCAGGAATCTTCAGGTAGGAGTTCGGTCTTAGGGGAAACCTCGGTCCAAATCTCAGTCGGGAAACCACTGGGGAGGCTCAGAAGAGGCATTTTAAAATCCATGAAGGTGGTTCCTTTAGTTTAACGATGAAATATCCTGCTTACCTTATGGGAAACTAGAGATCTATGAGTAACGAATCTCTCGATTTCTTTCAAAGCGATCAAGTGGCGGAGAAGCCTCAACGCTACGCCTTGTTATTTCGACTCGCCGCGTATCTAAAGCCTTACTGGCTTCAGATCTCAGGCCTTTTAGCGTTGATGACCTTGGGAGCCTTTCTAGAAGTCCTCCCCGCCACGTTTACCGTCATGATCATCCAAAGTATTACGCAAGATGGAAACACCGCTTCTTTGACCCCCCTTGTATTAGGTTTCTTTGGAATTATTCTCGCCGGAATGCTCGTCACTTTTCTCCGATACATAGTCTTAGCTTGGGTGGGACGGAATGCGATGTTAGACCTTCGCTCTGAACTCTTTCGTCACCTGATGACTCGATCAACTCATTTTTTTCACCATAACCCTGTTGGCCGCTTAATGACTCGAGTCACGAGCGATGTTCAAAATTTAAATGAAATGTTTTCTTCGGGATTTGTGGCCATCCTGGGGGACTTTCTCTCCCTTTTAGCGATCGTCATTTGGATGTATTCCAAGCATCCAGGAATGGCAACCGTGGCTCTTGGGATCATGCCCTTTCTGTTGATTGCAACCGAGATTTTTCGACGCAAGGCCGGGGAGGCCTTTCGAGAAACCCAAGGGCGCTATGCGGCCATTCAGTCTTTTGTCCAAGAACAGATCTCGGGGATGTCCTTGGTGCAGGTCAATGCTCAAGAGGCTGAGAGTCGGCATAAATTTCGAGAGTTAAACGATAGTTATCTCAGTGCTTTTTTGCGAACGATTTTGGCGTATTCTATTTTCTTTCCGGTGGTGGAATTTATTACATCGGCTACGCTCGCAGCCTTGATCTGGTATGCAAGTCTTAAGCTCCAGATGGGGCTGGTCGATTTTGCATTACTGATCGCTTTTATACAGTTATCGGGTCGGTTTTTTCGACCCATTCGAGAATTGGCTGAGCGCTATAACATTATGCAAACGGCGCTCGCCTCGTCGGAACGAATTTTCAAACTCTTGGACAACCAAGATGTGATTCCCAATGGACATCTCACGGACCCCCCGAGCTTTCAAAGGGCCATTCGATTTGAAAACGTAGACTTTGCTTACGAGGGCTTCGGGAAGCAAGGGCGAACTATTATTCACGGCTTAACGGGGGAAATTCCTAAGGGATCTCGCATTGCGATTGTGGGACATACGGGCGCCGGAAAAAGCACCCTGATTAATTTACTCATGAGATTTTATGATGTGAATCAGGGAAAAATTACCGTTGACGGAATCGATATTCGCCATTTTGACCTCAAAAAACTCCGCGCCATGTTTGGTTTAGTTCTCCAAGATGTCTTTGTCTTTTCCGGAACACTTTTGGAAAATATTGTCCTTGATCATGCGGTCGATGAAACCAAACTGAAGGAAGTGCTTCAGCAAAGTCAATTATCGATTCTGGTCGATCGACTTCCCGACGGTCTTCAAACCCAGGTGGGTGAACGAGGTCAAAAGATGAGTGCCGGTGAGCGCCAATTGTTGGCCTTTGCTCGCATGCTTTATCAAAATCCGAATATTTTACTTCTCGACGAAGCTACCGCGAACATCGACTCCGAAACCGAACACCAAATTCAAAAGGTGATTGCGACCATCAGCCGTCGTATGACCACCTTCACCATCGCCCATCGACTGAGCACCATCAGGGATGCGGATGAAATATGGGTCCTCGATCAGGGGGTCATCATTGAGCGGGGAACCCATGAGAGCCTCCTCAGCAAAGATGGTCATTATGCGATGTTGGTCCGCCTTCAGTTTTCGGAAGAAGCCGCCTGACGTGCGCAAGAGACCTTTTCCTCCTCTCTATGCCATTACGGATGACCGGAGTTCTCGCAGCCCGGCAGAGCAGGTTAGATTTCTTGGGGATCTTGGGTTCCCTTTGGTTCAACTCCGATGCAAAACCCTTTCCTCAGAACAATTTAAAAGCCAACTTGACCAAGCAATTGAAGAGGCAAGGACGGCAGGTCAATGGCCTCGCCTTTGCCTAAATGACCGAATCGATCTTTTGAGAACGGTACCTCCGGAGCGTCAGCCCTGGGGACTTCACTTAGGCCAGGAGGATACGCCGATTGAACAAGCGCGTACGTTGCTGCCTCCTCAGATTAAACTTGGACTGAGCTCTCATATCGAGGCTCATTGGCGAGATCTCCCCGAAGGAATCCATCACTTGGGTGTGGGTCCGATTTATCAACCCCGATCGAAGCCTTCCTCGTGGGCTCCCTTAGGATGGGAGGGATTTCGCAATGCTCTTCAAATCCTCGGTCCAAGGATCCACCCCATCATTGCCATTGGAGGACTTCATCAGCAGGATCTGAAACAGGCCTACCGGGCAGGGGCGGATAGCGTTGCGATGATCACCGAGATTTCTTCAGATCCTCACCCTGAAAATTTACTTTGGGAAGCTCAGCGAGAGCGCTGGCAGGTACGACCTCACAATTTGAAACAAGGGGTCGTTCTTGTGGGGCACTCAGGAAGCGGAAAAACATCACTCGGTCAAGAGTTGGCACCACGGCTCGGATTACCTTTCGTTGATCTCGACCAAGCCATTGAGATCAAAGCGGGTCGTTCCATTTTAGAACTTTTCGAAAATCAGGGCGAAACCCACTTTCGTAAACTCGAATACGAGGTAGCCCTTGAACATCTCAAACCCGGTCAGGTCATCGCTTTGGGTGGGGGTGCTTGGCATCAATCCGACGTTCGTCTTCACATCCAATCTCTCAACCTGCCCATCTTAGTCCTCGCTGAACCCCCTCGTCGATGCTGGACTCGACTTCAGTCCACGGTGTCTCGGCCCTTAGCTCGGTCGGAGTCCGAGTTTCTAGCCCGGTGTGCACAGCGGGCGGCCGATCTCCACGATCTTGATGAAGTTTATTCCTGCGGCCGGTCCATCCGTGATTTGGCCAACCAATTGACTCACAATTGAGCGCCAAAGAAGTCGTATTGTCTGACACAATGTGAGTATGAAAACGCTCTCGCTTCGGGTTGATGTTGACACGCTGCAAGGTTCTTTATCGGGAATCCCCACGCTTTTGAAGATGCTGGACAAGCATGGCATCCAAGCGGGTTTTTATTTTAGTTTTGGTCCCGATCATAGCGGACGAGCGATTCGACGTATCTTTCGTAAAGGATTTCTTTCCAAGATGTCGCGAACAAACCCCGTAAAACTTTACGGGATTAAAACCATGCTGTATGGGACGCTTTGGCCCGCCCCCATTATTTTCAAAGAAGCGAGAGCGTGGATGCTCAGAGCCGAGGAAGCGGGTCACGAAGTAGGGATTCATGCATGGGATCATGTGGATTATCATGACTTGCTCGATCAAAAATCTGACCAATGGTTGACTCAATGGTTTCAGCAATCCCACGATGCGTTTCGTGATGTGTTTGGCAGGGCTGCGAGGGCAGCGGTGAGTCCCGCATGGCGATGTAACGACCGAACTCTCTTGATTCAAGAACAATATGGTTTGGACTACGCAGGTGATTGTCGAGGGACGGAACCGTTTTACCCCATCGTCCAAGGCCAAGTTCTTAAGACTCTTCAGATTCCCACAACCTTGCCGACGCTGGACGAATTACTCGGATTAGATGGAAGAACAGCCGCAGACGTGAATCGAGAAATCATCCGTTTAGTTAAAGACGATGCTTTGAATGTCTACGCCCTTCATACGGAAGTAGAAGGCGGCGCCCTCCTCGAATCTTTTGATGATCTTCTCTCGGGCCTTAAGGCAGAAGGGGTCCGCTTCCTGACCCATGAGGCCTGGCTCCCTGAGTTGAAACAGCGAGCCATCTCACCGCGCCCCATGGACCGAGGATTTCTTCCCGGTCGATCGGGTTGGCTCAGTATGGCCTAAGGCTGAATCTGCTTAATGGTTTCTTGAGGCGGGAACCAACGTTCCCAATAAACCAAAATAGGGCTTGCGATAAAGATCGAGGAATAGGTTCCCGTGATCACCCCAATCATCATGGGGAAAGCCAAGTTGTTGAGGGCAGGGCCGCCAAACAACCACAAACATCCTGAAACAAAAAGCATAGTGACGGACGTTAAAATGGTTCGCGAGAGAGTCTGATTAATGGAATCGTTAATGAGTTGGCTGACAGAAGCCAAGCGATATTCGGGTTTGTGTGAGTTTTCTCGAATGCGGTCAAACACTACGATGGTATCCGCCATGGAGTATCCCATCAGAGTCAGGAAACTCGCGACGACGGGCACATTGAATTCGTATTTGAAGAACATAAATAACCCTAAAGCCATAAGTAAATCATGGAAGAGAGCTACGATACCTGCCACGGCATAACTTGAAGTGAATCGGAACATCACATAAATCAAGATCGCGACACTGGCCCAAAGGACGGCTTGAAGCGTCTTCCGAGTCCATTCCCCCGAAATACTCGGGGAGAAACTCTCATTTTTAAGGATGCTGACTCCCCCTATTCGGTAACTTTTTTCGAGGAATGCTCGGACCTGAGCCGGCACTCCCACGGGGAGATCGTTCAACGTATCGAACATCCGGGTCGCTTGTTGATTCCTCGAATTGATAATTAGGTTGCCGACTTCCTGATACTTTAGGGATCGCTCCTTAAGATCGCCGGGGTAGTTCATAGGATTCTCTTCGGCAATGCGTTCTATTAAATTTTGGGTTCCTTCTAAATTTAACGATGGCAGGACCGAAGCGGTATCAAGATCCATTTCTTTGAAAATAGATTTTAAGGCGGCTGTTTGTACGGAGTTATCTTTAATATCACCGGTCTCAGATGCCTTAACTTTTACAGAAAAATCCTGAACACCTTTATCGCTAGTTTCATACGAGACTACTTTGGCGTCAGAAAAACCGTTGGCAGCTAATTTCTGACGAATAGTTTCAGGCTTAATGTCACCTTTAAATCGAACCGTCATATCGTTACCGCCGACAAACTGCATGCCCAGTTGTATATAGGGGTTGTTTTGAGGCGCCCAGGGTCGAGCGATGAGAAAGGTTGCAAGGATGATGGCCCAACTTACTAAAAGGGCAACCCCTTTATATTTCATGAAATCAAACGTAGCATTTTGGAAGAACGTATGCGTCCCGACGCTGAGGGTCTTTGTTTCTGGATTGCGATCAAGAATCCAGTCATAAATAAATCGAGAGATGTAGATGCTGGTGAAGAGTGAAGCGACAACTCCAACGATGAGGGTCACCGCAAAACCCTTGACGGGCCCTGTTCCAAAATTTAATAACAAGAGCGCTGCGGCTAACTGGGTGACGTGACTATCGACAATGGTCCAAAAGACACGATCAAATCCGGCATCGATGGAGGCCCTGACGGATCGGCCCAATCGCAATTCTTCCTTGATACGCTCAATAATTAAGATGTTGGAGTCAACCGCCATTCCGAGCGTTAAGGCAAAACCGGCAATACCCGGAAGGGTTAAGGTGGCTTTGAAGGATCCCAAAAGACCCATCATGACAATCATATTAATAACAAGAGCTACGATGGCGTTGACTCCGCTCCATCGGTAGAAGTAAATCATGAAAATAACAATGGCAAAAAATGCAAAGAAACTAGACCTAACCCCTGAGCGAATGGAGTCTAACCCCAATCCTGGGCCCACCACCGTATCATCAAGAAATTTCATAGGCGCGCGTAGGGCCCCGCTTCTTAGCTGACTCGCTAGATCCTCCGCTTCCTGTGTTGGGAATCCACCCCCTCGAGAAATGGAGACGGAGCCCCCAATAATTTTTTCTCGAGCCCCTAGAATGCTGACTATTTTGCCATCCAGCAAGATGGCCAATTGGCGATTTTCTTGCGCAGCAACTCCGGTCAAGGCCGCAAAATCGTCAGCCCCTTTTTGGTTGAGGACGAAATGAACTTCGTTTTTACCAAACTGATCCGGACTACGATTTGCTCCAATAATGTCTGCGCCGTCGAGACCTGTTCGACTATCGAGGAGCACCCAACGACGAATGACGGGCTCCCCCGGGGTTTTAACAGGGACATTGTCGACACCATCGGTTTGAATATCGGGAAATAACTCAAACTCAGAAGGAATTTGGCCATTGAAATATTTTTCACATTCCTCGCGGGTGGCAAAAAATATAACATCGTTTTTTGCGAGAAGACGTTGCTCTAATCGACCTGGAGTGGAGAGGAGGGTTTTTACACGTTCGCGATCTCCCTCTTCGATACCCGGTATTTCTACAACAATGCGGCGGCCATCGGTACCGCTTGGAGTAATTTCAGGTTCGAGCACATTGGCCGGATCGATATCTCGAATACGTTTCTCAATCACTTCAAGAGCTCGGGTATTGGCCTCTTGGATAAGACCTAGTTTGTAATTTTCAGTTTGTGTGAGTTGAAAACCGGAACTCCCACTCTTTAAGTCGTAGCCTGAAATACGGGATTTGAGAATTTTTTCGAGGGCGTCTTTTTGTTCAAGGCCTATATTGTTTAATGCTAAATAATCATTCTCGATTGTGACCACTCCGGGAATACGGTTAGCCAACATTTCCTGCATTAAACGATCGCGAGTTTCTTTTAAATCGAACTTTAAAGCTTCTTCGCTCTCAACTTCAAGGACAAAGTGAACTCCTCCGCGGAGATCGAGACCAAGTTTAACCTTGTTGAGCGGCAGGAAAAAGTAAGCCGAGCCAAGACAAACCAAGGCGGTGGTAATAATTCTCCAAATCGTACGTTTCTTCATGGAGGCCCCTAATATTTACTTAGTCTTTTTTTTGAGTCTCGTTCGCAAACGCGACGACGGATTGACGACGAGCCTTCACGACGGAGCCACCGAGTTTTAAATAGATAATATTGTCAGAAGCAGGATCGAGTCGATCAATGGTCGCAAAAAGCCCCGAGCTTAGGAGGACTTCATCCCCTGCCTTAAGTTTGGATAGACGTGCTTCCATTTCTTTTCGAGCGACACTTTGGGGCCGAATAAGAAAAAAGTAAAAAAGAACAACCATGCCAAGGGGCAGGATCAGGGAAGCCCATAGAGGCTGGGCGGAAGCAGAATTGGTAGCCATTTGAAAAGCCAGCATAGCGATTAACTCCATTCTTTATTAAGTCTCAGGTTGGGATTGCCAACGATCCTGCGTCGCTTTGGCAAAAGAGGCAAATTGGCCCTTCTGAATGGCGATTCGCGCGGATCGCGTGAGTTCTACAGTGTAACTTAAGTTATGAATTGTATTGAGGGTTAAGCCCAAAAACTCATCAGCTTTCATTAAGTGATGAAGGTAAGCTTTTGAGAATCCACGGCAGGTGTAGCAACCGCATTGGGGATCTAATGCCTCGTCACTTCGACGATGGGTCGCGTTCTTAATATTTATTCGACCATGGGAAGTTAAAAGCCTTCCGTGACGAGCCTCGCGGGAGGGTGAAACGCAATCGAAGAGATCGACGCCTAATTCAATCCCCTTCAAAATATCCTCAGGAGAACCCACGCCCATTAAGTATCGTGGACGATCTTTTGGAAGTCGGGGAACTAAATCCCGGAGGGTGGACTCCATGACCTCCTTTGGCTCCCCCACGCTGAGTCCCCCGATTGCAAATCCCTCAAAGGGATGGGCGAGATCGATGGCAAGAATGTCTTCTAAATGTTTTTTTCGGATATCGAGATTGGTCCCCCCTTGATTAATGGCGAAGAGACCTTGGTGGGCTGCTAACGGGGTCCGTCGGCACCGTGCTAACCATCGGGTGGTTCGATTCACGCTGGCTTCGAGGGAAAGCCGGTCGAGTCCTGCCGCAGGGCATTCATCAAAAGCCATCACGATATCTGATCCGAGCTGACTCTGAATCTCAATGCTTTTTTCAGGAGTGAGATGGTGTGTAGATCCATCTAGATGCGATTGAAAAGCGACCCCGTCTTCAGAAATTTTTCGCATACTCGCAAGAGAAAAAACCTGGAAGCCACCCGAGTCTGTGAGTATCGGGCCCTGCCAATTCATAAAACGATGGAGACCTCCGAGTGACTCGATAATCTCTGAACCCGGCCTTAGATGAAGATGGTACGTGTTGCCTAAAATAACCTGGGGCCCTATGGCATCCAGTTGGTCCGGAGTCAGGCATTTGACGGTTGCCTGGGTTCCCACGGGCATAAAGGCAGGCGTCGAGACGGTCCCATGAGCGGTTGCAAAATGAGCAGCCCGTGCCTCACCCTCTTCAGCGTCTATGTGCAACCCAAATAGAGGAACGGCATTCTTACGTAGGCTGTTTATTTCCATGTTTTACAATCCCTTTCTAGATTATGCGCCCAACTTGTGAGATTGAGGATCAAAGAGAAACCTGCTATTTTTTGAGGGCATTTCTCGTATCGCCGCAGTGTTGTCACAATATTGATACAGAATGATTGATCTTGACCTTCACTCGCTTTCTTGTGATCTTATGAAGATTGAAATGTGCTTTATGCCGGATGACCTTGAGGATCTTACAAGAATTTAACTCTCATATCCCCTGAAGTATCTAGGAGCAACATGAGTCCCGAAGCATCAAAAGTCAGCACTCCAACGGTTCGTTTTGAATCGCTTGAAGATGCCGTCTACAAACCCTACATCTCGGACGGCAACAAGGCCATTCAACAAGCTGATCCCAAAGTGACGATCCCATTAACTTTGGCTGCTTACACCGTCATTGGACTTGCTACTTTTTATCTTGCAGCGACCAAAACCGAAGTGGGTCAGAAGATCGTAACCTCCGCAGTGAATTTACTTGAGGTGACTGAGGAAAATGCCCCACCCCCGCCGCCGCCACCTCCCTCGTCGACTCCTCCTGCACCTTCTTTCATCGCAAAAGATTTAACACCCATTACCCCTGACCAAAATTCTATTCCTGAAACTCCTAAAGAATTGCCCAAGCAGGATTTGTCAAATACAGGGGTTGGGAGCAGCGCCGTGGGTATGCTGGGCGGTGTGGCGGGTGGCCAAGTAGGTGGAGCTGGAAGAGTGATCGATTTTGACTTCTCGCAAGTGAACATCAAATATCAACCCCCGGCGCCTGCGTACCCTGCCATGGCGAAGATGGCTCGTATCCAGGGGACGGTTGTGGTTGAAATTACCATTGGCCCCGATGGCATCCCGGCTTCTGCAGTAGCCAAAGAGGGCCCTGCGCAGTTACGGCAACATGCGGTTGATTATGCGATGAAATGGCGCTTTGAACCCGCCACTCTCAATGGTCAACCTCAGTACGCCCGGTTTAAACTTATTATGCCCTTTAGACTCAACTAGTTTTATGGACTCATCCCCGATGACCAACCGTCGCTATCTTTTTGGATCCCTCTTTGCCTTCGGGCTCATGGCTTTGCTGCTGCTTGTGGCCCCGCCCGTGTCTCCTGCTAAATCCAAAATGTCTCAGGATGTCGCTGCGCAAGATTCCGAACTGTCTCGCATTATGCCCCTTCTTCAATCCCCTGCTTCTTCCCCCCGTAAGTAACCCCCTCCAAACTTTTTAAAGGAACTTTTATGAACTTTCTTCTTCCCCTAGCGATGATGGACGAAGGCGGATTTTCCATTGTGGACTCCGTTCTTGAAGCATCCATTGCGAATCAGATCATTATCGCCATCCTCTTTTACCTTTTAGGCTATCAAATCTACATTGCGATGGAACGCTATGTAACTTACCGCGATAGCGAGGAAGCTACTGGAAAGTTTTTAAAACTTTTCATGGAATCTTTGAAGAAAGGTGATTTTGACGCTGCCAAGAAAGCAGCCATGACTCACAATAAGAGTCACGTCGCTCTTGTGCTGAAGCACTCCTTGGACATCTACCAATTTGAATTGACTCTTCGGGCTAAAAATCCTAACCATAATGTGATTGAATCGGTTCAACGCTCGCTCGAGCGCGGGACAGCCGAAGTCACCGAGTTACTCAAAAAAGGTCTCGCTAATTTGGCCACCATCGGTGCCTTGGCGCCGTTTATTGGTCTTCTCGGAACCGTCGTTGGCATCATGCGCGTATTCTCGGATTTGAAGCGTACGGGTGCAGGAGATATCAATGTGCTCGCGGGATCCATCGGTGAAGCTCTATTTGCTACCGCACTTGGTCTCTTGGTCGCCATCCCTGCGGTTTGGGTCTATAACCTTTTTACTGGAAAACAGGAAAAAGTTGTGATGGGCATCCACAGCGCTTCATCGCAAATGGTGGATGAATTTATTCGACGGGAGAGCTAGAATTCTTTCGAAAGCTCATCCTAATTACACTTTTTGAGGATTTATCATGGGTATGTCAGTCGGCAGTAAAGGCGGCATCAAGTCCGATATCAACGTCACTCCACTCGTTGATATCATGCTCGTCCTTTTGATTATTTTCATCATCGTGACCCCTGCGGTAAATAACTCGGTGAAATTGCCCTTGGCTAAACATAGTCCTAAAGTTGATAAGGCCTCCGGGGCAGTTTATCTGACGATCTACTACGGAGCCATTAAAGGACCCGATGGTGAATTCTTAAGACCAGGACCGATTACCATTGATGACAATGCGGCTCGCAAGAAAGAGTTCACTCTTGAAAACGCAGCATCAGCCGCTGAATTAGGAGACTGGATTAATAAAAGCGTGAGCAGTCTTGAGGATAAGAGAATTTTTATTAAAGCGGATGCAGAAATCCCTTTTAAATACATCAATATGCTCTTTCAGCTCGCCCGAAAAAATGGTGCAGATGAAGCCTCCATCGTTACCAATGATGGAGAATCTCAAAAGAATAAAGAAACTAATTCAAATTAAGATTCAGGGGATCGTATGAATTCAGGTGGTTCAAGAGGCCAAATTAACAGCGACATTAATGTCACCCCGCTGATCGACATCATGCTAGTGCTCTTAATTGTCTTCATAGCCATGGTGCCTGCTTTAAACAAAGCAGCGAAGGTTGTTGTCCCTCAAGTGAATACCCAAGTGAATCCTCCCAAGTCTAAGGAAGTTCCCATTGTGGTTTCTGTGACCAGCGAAGGACGCTTCTTTCTCCAAACCAAAGAAATCCAACTCGCTGATATGACCGAGCAACTCTACGATGTCATTCGACTTCAACCCTTCAATCTTCGCCGTGTGATTTTAAAAGTCGATGAAGATGCTCGATTCCAATATGCGGTTGACGCCCTTGATCGGATCCGGCTTGCCGGGGACCGAGTGAAGCAAGAAACCCGTGAAAATCCGAAGTTTGAAGGACTAGACGGCGGAGACGTTAAGGTTCCTATTAGTTATCTTCGTAAATAGAGCTGTCAACTTCGGGTACCCCTTTAGACTTAAGGCATGTCTGATACCTTTCATGCCCTCATTCTAAAGCCGATGGCCTACCGTGATAATGAAACACTAGTTTCATTCATTACAGAGCAGGGGACGCGAGGTTCGGGAATTGCGAAAGGAACAAAACGACCAACTGCTCGATGGATCTCCTCCTTTGAGCCATTAAACTTAGTAACAATTTCTCTCTTTGGAAAAGAGAATCAAAGCTTAAAAAGAATTACCTCGTGTGAATTAATTTCGTCCCCCATGCTTTTAGGTCATCTTGAATCTAATTTGGTGATCAGTTGTTTAGCAGATCTTTTTGATCGAATTACCCACGAAGGACTTGAGGATCCTCGGCTATTTCGATTGCTGAAGACGGTGACTGAGGGACTGAAGGCTCGCCCAGAGGAGGCCGCCTCAATCTTGGCCTATGCTGAATTCTGGGTCTTATATTTACTCGGCTGGCTCCCCGATCCTAAAACGTGTGGCCATTGCCAGGGTACTGCTGAGCCTTTTACCATGTTGTCTGATGAACGAGGCTGGCTTTGCCGGCACTGCCATCCGGTGGGCGAAGGAGAGGGGCTACCAAGGGGAACGAAAGAGTATTTGAATCACCTTAAATCCGAAACTCCTTTATCGCTTCAAAGCCAAAATTTAAATTCTCAAATTTTTCCTGTGATCGCCCGAGTCCTCCGACAGCGACTCCTTCGAGAGATGGGTTCATCCCCCAAAAGCTACGAGGTTCTCTTTCGGGCTTCGGGTTTGTAATTACCATAATCTGTTATGCTAATAATGTGGATCAGGACACCGCTATTTCGGTAGAGGAAAGTCCGGACTCCGAAGGGTAATGGACCAGTTAACGACTGGGCGGGGAGACCCGATGGATAGTGCCACAGAAAATATACCGCCTCAGATTTTCGGATGTGAGGTAAGGGTGAAAAGGTGAGGTAAGAGCTCACCGCCGAACTGGTAACAGGTCGGGCACGGTAAACCCTCCATGGAGCAAGACCAAATAGGCTGACACGCCTTGAAAAAGGCAACATGAACCCCATGTCGTCAGCGGGTAGGTCGCTAGAGGTGATTGGCAACAATCATCCCAGAGGAATGGTGTCCCACGACAGAATCCGGCTTAACGATTCACCACAACCCCCCGAAAGGGGGGTTGTGCATTTTTAATAAGATGTAACCATTAAGGGTTCTTATGTCTGCTAAATATCGAGCTCTCATCGTAACTTTCTTGGCGTTTCACATTGATACGCTGCTTTATTATTTTTTAGTTCCTTTACTTCCTCATTATGCTAACAACTTAGGTTTTTCCACTTTTCAAATAGGCGTTTTATTTGGGAGTTATGCTTTAGCCCTGCTGGCTACGACCTATCCTGCGGGCCGTCTGACGGATCACTTTGGCCGAAAGAAACCAATGCTTTGGGGACTCTTTGGGCTCATGATTGCCACGGCTCTTTTTGCTTGGAGTACCAGTTTTATTTGGCTTCTCATCGCTCGGTGTCTTCAGGGTGCGGCGGGTGCTCTGACCTGGGTCCCCGGTATGGCGCTCATTGCAGATCATTTTCCGAATGAAGAGCGCGGGAAAGCGCTGAGTATCTCTTTCATGGGGGCAAACCTTGGAGTGTTTGTGGGACCCGCGCTCTCAGGCTACTTAGCCACTAATTTTTCATTTCGAACTCCTTTTTACGTTGGGATTATCCTAATTATCATTGATACGATAGGCCGTTTATTTTTTGTTGAAGACATTGTCAATCTAGAAAAATCAGAGACGATTCCTGTGCGTCGTTTGTTGGCGCATCCTCGAATTCAAGTTTTTATGCTCGCCATGATGCTTGCTACAGTCCTCTGGTCTTTTTTGGAAAGCGTTCTTCCGCTTTATCTTGATCGTCGATTTACCTCAACACCTCAGCAGATCGGATGGATCTTTGCATTTTTGGCGGTGATGCACGGACTTACTTCTCCGATTGTTGGAACCCTAACCGATCGGGTAGGTCGTCCTGCCATCCTTCGACTCGGACTTTGGGCAATGATCTTCTTGATCGCCTTGCCCCCATGGATGCCAAGCCCATTAGCCACAGGACTTCTTCTTGGCGGGATCGGATTGATGACCAGTTTTATCATTTCCCCTTGCAGTCCAGGGGTGGCTTCCGAAATTGAACGGATGGGGAGCCGGGCCTATGCCTCGGGGTTTTCAATGTTAAGTTTTAGCTACTCAGCAGGGATGGCCTTGGGTTCCCTCTTGGGAGGAATCCTAATCGAGCCCCTGGGTCTTCCCCTAAGCCTTGGCTGCTTGAGCCTATTGTGCGCAGGACTTTTATTTTTCAGCTATCGGGCAGAAGCCCATCCGAGTTTAAACTAAGCCTAGTTGGCCTTCGAGGTAGATCGATGCGTGTCCTAAATTTGAACACATTAATTCTTTTAGTCCTCCCTCTATTGAGCCAAGAACCGGTCGGATTTCATGGCGCACGGCTACCCTCAAGTTTTTTTGCTAGTAATCGTCAGCGTCTTATACAAGAGTTGAAAAAATTAGGTCCAGGCACCTTGGCGGTGGTGAAGTCCATGCCGTTGCAGTTTCGAAATGGGGATACGACGCACGCCTACCGACAAGATTCTGATTTTTACTATCTCACGGGCGTCGAAGAGCCTGAGTCCGTAGCACTCATTCATAGCGAAAGCGTGAAACCTTATACGTTATTAGTGCAAGCGGGAGATTTGCGTCGGGAGCGCTACGATGGACCTCGCTTAGGAATCCCAGGTGCTCTGGGTCACGGAGCTGATTACGCTGAGCGATTTCCAGAAGCAGATAAAGTTCTCGAAAAAGCCGTAAAGGAAGCTGAGCGTATTGTTCTCATCAATAATTTTGATGAAGATTTTAGAAAAAAAATTCTCGATTGGGTCTACCCTTTAGGATCTGATAATTCCTCAGCATCAAGGAAGAAGATTCTATTCGATGGACGAAATTTAGTTGGAGAAATGAGGCTGATTAAACAGCCGATAGAAATCGAAATGATTCAAAAAGCGGTCGATGCCTCTATTGAAGGTCATCGAGCCTCTATGGAGCGGTCGTTAAGGGCCACGAATGAAGGTCAAGTCGCGGGTGCCTTCGAGGGGCGCGTTCGATCTTTAGGCGCACGATTCTTGGGCTACGATACCATTGCGGGTGCCTACAATAATACCTGTATCCTCCATTATCCCTACAGTGACAAACCCATTTTTCGTGATCAGCTCTTCCTTATGGACGCAGGGGCAGAAATAGGTTTCTACACAGCTGATATCACTCGAACCTGGCCGGTCGATGGAACCTTTTCCGCGGAACAGGCTCAAATCTATCGCTTGGTACTTGGCGCACAAGAAGCTGCTTTTGCAAAAATTAAACCCGGCGCTCGGCATCAAGAAGGATACCTAGCCGCCATGCGACATTTGAGCGATGGCTTGGTGGACTTAGGGATCTTAAAAGGGGACAAGGAGACAAATTTTAATACTCGTGCTTATGCTAAATTTACAATGCATGGAATTTCACATTGGTTAGGTTTGGACGTTCATGACACGGGTTCTTACCGAGATTTGAAAGGCGCGGACCCTAACGGGCGAATGCTTGAGGCGGGGATGGTCCTGACCGTTGAACCCGGTATTTATATCCCTATCGGGTCCCCCGGGGTAGATGTTAAATGGCATGGGATTGGAATTCGTATCGAGGATGATCTGCTGGTGACCCCCTCTGGGTACCGTAATCTTTCAGAAAAATTACCCCGAAGTCTTGAATCTATAGAAAAATTTCTTCAATCTAAAAAATAAATGGATAATTTCTCATGTCATTAAAAACAAAGATTACTCAAGAGGACCGACAACAATCGTGGGCCAAGTTTGAATCTTTTCTCAAGGCACGCGGACTTAAAGTAACGGGTCAGCGTCGGCTACTGCTTCAATTCTTACTCCAATTGAAGCATCATATTGATGCCGACTCCCTTCATCAGAGCCTTAAAAATAAGGATGCAAGTATTTCGCGGGGGACGGTCTATCGCACTCTCGATTTATTAGTTCAGTGCGGACTGGTCAGAAAAAGCACTTTTGGTGAGGATCATGCTAATTATGAAATCGTTCACCATGATGAGCATCATGATCATTTAATTTGTATGGAATGTAAAAAAGTTATTGAATTTTATCGAGCAGATCTCGAGAAACTTCAGGATTCAATTTGCCAGCACTATAAATTTATTCCCATGCACCATAGTCATCAAATATTTGGTATTTGCAATCAGTGTCGATCAAAAGATTCGGATCAGATCAATCTTACTAAAAAAATCTCCCGTCTCAATGCCTAGGGCATAAAGATCAAGCCACTTTTTTCACCCGGGCTGGAACTTCAATGCATTCGTTGTTATGCTGATCTATGGCACAGCTCACCCGAAATGACATCGAACGGCTCCCTAAAACCGACCTCCATGTTCACTTAGATGGGTCGTTAAGGCTTCAGACGATCCTAGATTTAGCCCAAGAGCAGGGCATTGTTCTGCCCGGAACCACCCTAGCGACCTTGGCGCCCTATGTTCAAGTGGGAGACGACTGCAAGAGCCTGGTCGAGTATCTGAAAGCTTTTGATGTCACCTTGAAAGTCATGCAGACTGAGCAAGCTCTGTTTCGAACCGCTTTCGAACTTGCAGAAGATTCAGCTAAAGAAAACGTACGCTATTTAGAGGTCCGCTATTGCCCTATGCTGCATCAAGAAAAAGGACTTTCACTTACGACAATTGTACAAGCTGTGATTGATGGTCTTCGGGCAGCAGAAAAAAAATATCCTATCAAGACGGGAGTAATCATTTGCGGTATTAGACATATTTCTCCTGATGTTTCTTTGAAATTAGCTGACCTTGCGGTTGCATTTAAGAACAAGGGAGTTGTGGGATTTGATCTTGCCGGTGCTGAAGAAAATTTTCCAGCTAAAAAACATCGAGAGGCTTTTGGTCGTGTTTTACAAAATAATATTAATTGCACCCTGCATGCAGGTGAAGCCTATGGGCCTGAGAGTATCCATCAAGCGGTCCATGCTTGCGGTGCCCATCGCATCGGTCATGGGGTTCGTTTAGTTGAGGACGGTGATTTAATGAACTATATCAATGACCACCGTATTCCCATTGAGTGTTGCCCTTCATCGAATCTGCAAACGAAAGCCGTCAAGGAAGCCCGAAATCATCCCATTCGTTTATTTTTTGATCAAGGCCTTCGTGTCACCGTTAATACAGATAATCGATTAGTCACCAACACGACCATGACCGATGAACTCTACCTCCTCCATAAAGAACTTAATTTCACGCTAGATGAAATGAAAGAACTAATCATCATGGGCTTCAAAAGTTCTTTTCTTCCTTATGATCAGAAGCGGCGAATGCTTGCGGATATCGTGACTGAACTCAAAAACTTCAAACCGGATAGTTTGGAATCCATAAAAGAGCAGCTTTAATCTATGAAGATCTCCGATCTCCATCAATTCTTACTGTCAAATGACAACTTTATTCTTACCACCCATGAAAATCCTGATGGCGATGGCTTAGGTTCGATGATTGCCCTAGGGCACTATCTGCGCTCTTTAGGGAAAAAAGTTAGACTCGTGGTGACTCCTTCTTTGGGAAATGCCCATAGTTGGATCGGTCAGGGTAATGCCGTAGAAGTCTATCGCCCTGAGGTGCATGCAGAGGTTTTCAATGGAGCGAAATGCTGGATCGTTATCGATGCATCCGATCCAAAAAGGCTTGGGGCCCTCTATCCTATCTTCCAATCTAGTCAAGCGATTAAAGCTTGTATTGATCATCATTTGAAGGAAGCCCCTCAGGGCTTTGATCAGGAATTCACCGATCCGCAAGCGAGTGCTTCCGCCCAGTTGGTCTTTAGATTACTCCAGCAGGAATACCATGGATCGTGGGAGTTGATTGCCCCCGCTCTCTATACCGGTATCGTTGCAGATACAGGTAACTTTAGGTTTTCCAATGCCACCCCGGAGGTCCATGAGATGGCGGCTTTCTTGATTCAAGAAGGAGCGCAACCCCCTCAAACTTATCAGGCTCTGTACCATCAAGATTCATTACCTAAAGTCAAACTATGGGCTCGATTACTTCAGAGTATGCAACTCTTAGATCAAGACCGTTTAGCGATCATCGAAGTACGACCCGAGGATTTCAAAATTACAAACTCATGCTATGAGGACTTAGATGAACTGGTTCAACAACCTATGCGTATACCATCTGTAGAAGTCAGCGCACTTCTCACGGATCTAGGTGATGGTTGGACCAAAATATCCCTTCGAAGCCGAGAGCGCATCGATGTTCATGCAATATGCCAAAGCTTTAATGGGGGCGGTCATCGATTAGCATCCGGGGCTAAGATTAAAAAGCCCCTTGATGAGATTCGTCGAGATATCACCTCTGATATTGCAACTCAACTCAATTATCATTAGACGAGGACGTGTCGATCATGTCAATTAGACCTGAAGCACTTAAAATCATACCCAGTGAGACGGTACCCTTTATCACCAAGACCAACGTGCCGACGCAGTCGGGTAATTTCACCGTCTATGCATTTTCTGAACATAAGACGTCGCAAGATCACCTCGCGATTGTTCATGGAGATATTGATGCACGACAAAGAATTCTAGTCCGCATCCACAGCGAGTGCTGGACGGGCGAAGTCCTAGGCAGTCTCCGTTGCGATTGTAGCCAACAACTTCAAATTGCCTTCAAATCTATCAGCGAAACAAATGGCATTGTTATTTATCTTCGCCAAGAGGGAAGAGGCATTGGTTTGGTAAATAAACTCAAGGCCTATGCCCTCCAAGAGCAAGGTCTAGATACCGTAGAAGCAAATTTAGCCATGGGTTTTCCCGATGACCTTCGCAATTATCACGCGGCTGTTGAAATCCTTAAGTTCTTCGGTATTCAGCGAGTTTCGTTAATGACTAATAATCCCAAAAAAATACTTGCTCTAAAGGAATCAGGCATCGATGTAGAGCGCATTCCCCATCAATCCAAGATAAGTCCAGAAAACCTTCAATATATGAGAGTGAAAGCGTCTAAAAGTGGTCATCTTCTCGATTTCATTGAGGACGCTCGCTAATTTAAATTTTTTAGAGCCCTTATTTCACCCGCTGTTAAAGGACGCCACTCTCCCGGTTTCAATCGATCATCCTTAATAGGTCCAAACTGAATCCGTTTAAGTTTGCTGACCGGATGTCCTACGGCTGCAAACATTCTCCTGATTTGCTGGTTCTTACCTTCCGTAAGAGTGACTCGCAGCCAGGGGTTCAGGGCCTTATCGAGTAGCTCAATTCGACAGGGTTTTAGCTTTCGGCCGTCTAGCCTAAATCCGCTACTTAATTCTTTAATTTGCTCAGGGGTTGGAGTACGGTAGACCTTCACAACGTAAACCTTGGGGATTTCGTGATCCGGATCGGTTAATTGATAGGCAAGATCGCCGTCATTAGTCATTAATAGGAGCCCCTCGGAGTTGAAATCTAAACGTCCCACGGGATATACCCGTGCTTGAATTCCAGTAATCAGGGCTGCGACAGTCGGCTTTCCTTCGGGATCTTTAAGCGTGGTGACGTAACCTTTCGGCTTATTAAGAAGTAGGTAGACGTTTTTCTCTTTTTGAAGAGTTTGAAAATTTACGGTGATTTTATCTTTACCCAAAATCGCCTTAGTCCCTAGCGTGGTCACCGTCTTACCGTTCACTTGAACATGGCCTTCGAGGATCAAGGTCTCGGATGCGCGACGAGAGGCTATCCCCGATTGAGCCATGATTTTTTGTAAGCGTTCCGGTTGACCCGTTGAGGCGCCTTGGACCAATTTTTTGGAAGATCGTGAGGATCGAGAAGACATAGAGTCTTTCAGTAGGATGAAGTATTAAGCAGGAGGTTGACGGTCACTCTCGAAAACTCTAAAAAAGTAATGTAGGCCTGAGATTAAAACAAAAATAGCGACCACGTAGAAAATTAAAAGATTTAAATCCTCAAACCAAGGGCGTGGGGTGACGGTATTGAGCAAGAGTCCAACGCTGATGGCTACAAATTCGACCCCGGTAGTAAATTTACCAAGAGAAGAAGGTGTTTTATTCAAATATTCTTCTTTCATGTAATACATCAAAGAGATGGTAGCGATGATGACATCACGACTGATGGATAGGATGGCGACCCAGACGGGAATCCGATAGCTAATTTCAAGAGTGCTTACCAGCGACATCAGAATAAAGGCCGTAAGCATCATCAGTTTGTCAGCGGCAGGATCTAGGATCGCTCCGACGCGAGACCGTTGATTGAAACGCCGTGCAATCCAGCCATCCAAGAGATCCGTCAGGCCTGCACCAATAAAAATAAACAAAGCGGACCCTAGGCGCCCATACCAGAGTGAAATGGCAAAGAAGGGAATCGCAACGACCCGCAATAGGGTAATAAAATTAGGAAGGTTCATATCGCGCCACCTCTAATTTTAGCCCTTCAGAGCACAAATCTCTCCTGATAACTTACGAACGCCGGTCGGCCTGCATTAAACTTGAGTACGGGGTTAACTTTGTATTGGATTCTATGCACGGCCGCTTTGTTTTGGGTGGTGAGAAACCGTAAGGGGATTTGGAAGGGGCTTCAGTCGTCTGAGGGTACCTCGATTCCCTCATGCAGTTTTGAGTCAGAGCCCATGAGGCAGGAAGAACTCGCCGAAATCAAGGCTTATTTCGAATCTAAGATTTCATCAAGGTCTTCCGGGAGCACGACCCATGAGTAAAAAATTCTTTATTCAGACATGGGGCTGTCAAATGAATGACCATGATGGAGAAAAATTAACCGGACTCATGCTCCGAGACGGATATGAAGAGGTTAAATCAAGTAAGGAAGCCGATATTGTTCTCTTAAATACCTGCTCGATTCGAGAAAAAGCAGTCCACAAAGTATTTTCTGAACTAGGAAGATTAAAAAAAGAAAAATTACAGCGACCGCTCACGATTGGTATCACAGGATGTTTAGCCCAACAAGAACAGGCTCATCTGTTTACTCGCGCTCCTCAGATTGATTTTGTTTTGGGTACGATGGCCCTTGATAAACTACCCGAAGTTTTGACTCAGGCACAAATCAATGGTGAAAAATCAATCAACGTCGGAGATTACCCCGATAATCACCTCTTTCCCACCGAAATTGCTAAACGAAAGCCGACGGCGAAAGCCCTGGTGACGATCATTGAGGGCTGCAATCATGCATGCACCTATTGCATTGTCCCCCGTACTCGAGGCGTTGAGAGAAGTCGACCTTTCCAATCCATCCTCGATGAAGTGAAGCGTCTAGTTGATGAAGGCTATCGGGAGATTGAACTCTTAGGGCAAAATGTAAACTCATTTCAGGGGGGATGCAACTTCACTGAATTACTTCGAAAAGTAAGTGCCGTAGAGGGCCTCGAATGGCTTCGCTTCACCACCTCGCATCCGATGAATTTTACGAAAGAACTCGCTTTTGAAATCGTGTCTAACCCTAAAATTGCTCCCTTTCTGCATTTGCCAGTTCAGAGTGGGTCGAATGCTGTTCTCAAAAGAATGCTCCGGGAATATACCATTGAAGAGTATCTTGAGCGCTTAGCGTATCTTGGCTCTGGCCGTTCCCAACTCTGTCTCTCTACCGATTTTATCGTTGGATTTCCCGGAGAATCCGAGCAAGACTTCCAAAAGACCCTTGATTTACTAGATGAAGTTCGCTTCGAAACGTCCTTCTCTTTTATTTATTCGCTCCGACCCGGTACATCTGCGGTCCGTCTTAAAGATGACTTGCCGGCCGAGGTCAAACAAGAACGGCTCCTACGGCTGCAGTCGCGCCAAGCTCATTGGACCCTTTTGGATAATCAAAAGATGATTGGAAAAATAGTGAATGCGCGTATTGAAAATCCTATTTTGAACGACCAGGGATTCTGGATTGCGCGAACAGGAAGTTCCAAAACAGTTCATCTTCAAGGAAAGGCAGGTCGAGGCCCCGAAATGGGTCAACTCATCACAGCGCAAATTAGTGGAGCGAGCCCCCATTTCTTAGCGGCGGAACTGATCTAATCCTTAAAATAAGTCTCGATCACTTGATACCTGAAATCGAAAATAGCTCGAAGGTCTCGCTCCACCCAAAGCGCATGCGCCCAGGCCCCTAGGAATCCCCATCCGATGATGTATCGGACTCGATCTTTCATCTCTGTCGATCCATCCGGTAGGGTTCTAAATGTATGAGTGTGATGCCAAAGTTGGTAAGGCCCTTTCACTTGACGGTCTATAAAATATTCATTCGTCACAAACTCTTCGATAAGCGTCCGCCAGCGGATGGGGATCCCCCTTACTCTCAGGGTGTAATCAAAAATGGATCCGGCTCCTTGGGGTAAGGGATGGGTAAGGATTTTAAAATGTAACCAAGGGGGAGTAATTAATTCCAAGTTTCTTGGATCACTAAAAAAGTTGAAAACAGTTTCACGGGATCGAGGAATAATCTGCGTTCGCTCGAGAAGATACTCTCTCATCCAAGAAGGTCCTTTAACGCTCCCTCCGGCCTTTCAAACTTGAATTTAAAACCCAGACCCTGGAGTGCTTTCGGATAAACAAAGGCACCTTTCAGCAGCATGGCTTCCGCCATTTCTCCCATCAGAAGGTTGAGAGCGAATCGGGTTACAAACGCAGGAACCGGCAAAATGGGACGCCGTAATTGCTTGCCCAAGAGCCGAGTAAAGGTCTCGTTGGTCGTAGGGAAGGGGGAAGTTGCGTTTAAGACCCCTTGATATTGATCATTTTCAACGCAGTGAATCAAGATGGAAACTAAATCGTCGATATGAATCCAACTAAAACCTTGCTGGCCATCACCCAACTTTGCTCCCTGAAAGAAGCGGACGGGTAAACTCATCTTGGGTAAAGCTCCACCCTTTCGGGATAGAACAATTCCAATGCGTACTTTGGATAATCGGACACCGAGTTGGGTTACGGGATCAGCAGCAGCCTCCCAATCTCGACAGACGTCGGCAAGAAAACCCTCACCGATACTACTTTTCTCATCGATGGGTCTTCCGTCGTGCGGTCCATAAATTCCAATTGCACTGGCGTTAACTAAAATGCGAGGGCGACGATCTCCCGCCTCACGATAAGCTTCGACCAACCGAGTGGTCGTATCCGTTCGACTGGAGAGAATGGCATTCTTACGCTTGGGGCTCCAGCGCTTATCGGCAATCCCTTCACCCGCTAAGTTAATCACAGCGTAGGCAGAAGGGATGACTTGATTTAGAGAGGACCATAAAACGAATGGAATACCCTCGGGAGACGTTCCTTCACGACGAGAGAGAATGGAGACTTCGTATCCGGCCCTTTGAAGTTCTTGGCAAAGTCGGGTGCCCACGAGTCCGGACCCCCCCGCTACGAGGACATGTTTTCTACCAGCGTCATTCATGCAAAGCCTCCACTCTAAGAATAAGGAGTGTTTACGGGATGGCGTAGAGATAAAATTCTAGAAATAGATAACTTAAGTTAAAATCGGTCATAAGGCTTTGGACATTTAGTCCCCCTCGCCGGAGTTTATGAGATACCTGCTCTCGAATTTACCCCTCCCGATTGGACGAGAAGCCTCGTCATTAACCGGTGTTCTTGCTGACGCGCTGGGGTTACCTGAGTCTAACTTCAGCCGTGCGAGGCTAGAAAGACGCAGTCTCGATGCGCGCCATAAGGGATCCATTCGATTTCTCATCTCGGTCTCGTTTGATAGTTCTATGGAAGTTCCCGAAGGATCCGTTCCTTTGGGACTTCAGTTAACCCTTGCTCCTCCTGCGCTGCCCTTCTTGGTTAATCCCTTGAGTCGAAAAGGAAAAGTGGTGATTGTGGGGAGTGGGCCAGCCGGCACTTTCTGTGCGCTCCGTTGTCTTGATTACGGGTTACAACCCATCATCCTAGAACGGGGTCCGAGTATGAGCGATCGGGTTCAAGGTATCAATGCACTCTGGAAAGATGCTCAACTAAAGCCCAACGCAAACGCTCAATTCGGTGAGGGTGGGGCGGGTACGTTTAGTGATGGAAAACTTACCACCCGAATTGGTCATCCGGCAACTCGTTATGTCATTGATACGTTCGTACGCTTCGGGGCGCACCCACGAATTTCTTATCTTGCAAAGCCTCATGTTGGAACCGATGTGATCCGAAAATGTTCAGTCCTCATCAGAAAAGATGCAGAAAAGCGTGGAGCAATTTATCGGTGGAATGCCAAACTTGTGGATTTAGAAGTAACTCAGGGAAAAGTGACCGGAGCGATTCTCGAAAATGGAGAGATCATTTCATGCGATGCATTAGTCTTGGCCCCTGGACATAGCGCTCGAGATACGTTTGAGATGCTCCATCACCGGGGTGTTGCTATGAAACAAAAACCCTTTGCCATGGGGGTCCGAATTGAGCATCCACAAGATTTAATCGACAAAGCCCAATACGGTCCGAACCGAGGTCACCCTAGTCTTCCCCCGGCTGATTACAAATTAGTCTGTAACCTTGGGCTGAATCGAGCGACGTATAGTTTTTGTATGTGCCCCGGCGGAGAAGTGACGCAGTGTACATCCGAAGAGGGCGCGTGCGTAGTCAATGGAATGAGTAATGAAGCTCGTGATTCCGGTTTTGCTAATTCCGGATTGGTCGCCAAGGTCAATACGTCAGATTTTGGGAGTGAGCACCTTCTTGGTGGAATGTACTTTCAAAGATTTTGGGAACACAAAGCTTTTCAGTCTGCTCAGGAAACCTATGGTGCACCCGCGATGAGCGTTAAGGATTTTATGTCAGGAAAACCCTCCGGCAAGCTCCCCTCTTCAAGTTTTCAACCTTTCACTATTCCTGCTGATATTACCCAGTGCCTGCCTCCTTTTGTTGAAGACCAGATTCGTCAATCTCTCCCAACTTTTGATAAAAAAATCCATGGTTACACTTCTTCACAAGCTATCCTCATTGCTCTTGAAAGTCGGACCTCTAGTCCGATCCAGTTGCTTCGCGATGCTCAGGGTCAATCCCTCAGTCACCCTCAGCTCTATCCCTGCGGTGAGGGAGCTGGTTTTGCAGGGGGGATTACCTCGGCGGCTGTTGACGGTATTCGGGTAGCCGAATGGATTGCTCAGTCTTTCGGCGCAGAGCCCTTTCTGCCTTTTGAAAAACAAGTCAATCCTAAAGAATTGGTGAATGAGTATTAGCCTCAACTAAGGCTTCATAAACGATGGCTTTCGATGAAACGCCAAAGGGAATATCCTAAAGTTGTGAAGATTGCGATCCTCCAGATAAACCCAAGACTCGCAAATCCTGAATTTAATGGTTCGGAGATTGAGCAGAGATATCAAGAGGCCGTGGCTGGAGGAGCAGAGATTGTTGTAACTCCGGAGATGCATGTCGCAGGCTATATTCCGAATGACCGGCTTTGGGATCCCGGTGTGCGTTATCGAATTCAAGCTGAATCAGAGCGACTGGTTCGTCTTACGGGATCGACCCCCTTACTTCTGGGAACGGTAACTCCGGCCCCGAGCGGCAGGCTCTGGAATGAACTCTGGTGGTGTTCGGAAGGGCAAGTTCACCATCGTATTCGAAAGCGAGTCCTTCCCTCTTATGATGTTTTTGATGAACACCGATGGTTTGAACCAGATCCTAATCCTCAGCCCTTGATTTCTTTTGGGGGGGAACAGATCGGTCTTTCGATCTGCGAAGACCTTTGGGCGAACCCCTGGGGGCAGGGCAGCATTCGATACACCTTGAATCCGATTGAAGATCTTGTCAATCAAGGCGCATCGATGTTAATCAATGCTTCGGTGAGCCCTGCCAATTTAGGAGCTTGGGCACCCTCCAAGCGCTATCTTGGCTGGGTTCCTTCCAAGGCAGATCAGAGAAGGAAAATCCTTTTAGATCAGGCTCAGCACTATAAAATTCCCATCGTTTTTGCCTCTCGAGTGGGAGCTGATTCCTCTCTCATTTACGACGGTTCATCCGGCATGGCCTCCGCAAAGGGGCTATGGCAAGGAGCCCCCTCTTTTTGGGAGGGACTGGTATGGGTGGATACGAAGAAACCGGGAGATCCCTGGGTTGTTACTGAGGATATGAATTGGCTCCGCAAAGCTCTGGTAACAGGTATTCGTGATAACTTTCACAAGCAAGGACTTGAAGGTGCAATTCTTGGTATGAGCGGTGGACTTGATAGTGCAGTTGTCGCAACCCTTGCTCAAGAAGCTTTGGGGAGCAGTCGGGTCTTAGCCGTAGCGCTTCCTTCGATGATTACCTCTAGCGAAAGCCTCAGACTTGCGGAAGAGCAATGTAAAAAATTAGGAATGGAACTTCGTACGATTTCAATTGCCGACCCCCATGCTTCTCTCGAAAAAGCTATAACGACACAAACAGGAACACCCCTCGCCGCGAGGACCCATGAAAACCTCCAAAGCCGTATTCGTGGACAAATCCTAATGGCTCTCACAACCGAACCCTCGGTACACAAACTTCTTGGCACGGACAAAGTCACCGTGATCAATACGGCCAATAAAAGCGAGGCAGCCGTCGGTTATTGCACGCTTTACGGGGATACTGTGGGAATTTTAAGCCCCTTAGGAGATTGTTTAAAATCCCGAGTCTTCCAATTAGCTCAGTCCATGCATGGCGAGGTGCTGGATGAAATTATCGCTCGACCCCCTTCCGCTGAACTGAGCCCAAATCAAACCGATGAAGAAGCACTCATGCCTTATCGAGAACTCGACCTTATTCTCTCTATGCACCTAGAATCAAGCATCCCCTTCCATTTAATTGAAGAAAAGCTCAATAATTCCAATCTCGGTTTTCCACAGATGAGTGAAAAAATTAATCGCACCCAAACCTTGCTCAGGCATTCTGAATTTAAACGCAAACAAATGCCCTTTAGTCTTAAGGTCAGCCCAAAAGCTTTTGGATCAGGACGACAGATCCCTCTTACCTCTTAAGGGCTAGGGCTTCGGTTCGGTTTGGGTTAATCTATAAAGTCTTAGCCGGCGTGGCGAAATGGCAGACGCGACAGACTCAAAATCTGTTTACCGCAAGGTAGTGGGGGTTCAAGTCCCTTCGCCGGCACCATTTATGATTCCCCTAAAGGATATTTCGTTGGGGCTTCGGGTAGTTCAATCTATTGTGCTAGAAGAATTGGGCATATTGAGGCTAGATTAACCCTTGAAATTAAGGCCATGGGTTTGCTAAGAGACCCCAACTTGAATAAACTTAGGGGAGTAGGCTTAATCCCTTCATCGTTTTTTCATATGGAGTTTATTTATGATGCGTAGAACCGCTGCCTTTGCGCTCACCAGTCTTGCCTGTGCCGTTGTTGCCCACGCGCAGACCACTTCGGGAGCCCTTCGTGGAACCCTTCGCTCTCAAGCGGGAAGTCCTATTGCTAATGCAACAGTCTCCGTAAGAGATTTAGCCAACGGGTCGGTCCGTTCAACGCTTTCCGACGCCAATGGAAACTATCAGTTGCCCTTACTTGCGGTCGGCACTTATCAATTGACGGTGACCAGCGCGGGGTCGCAAACCGTCCAGGATTCAAATGTCCGAATTGCTCTTGGGCTGACTTCCGTTCAAAACTATACCATTGCGTCCGCCACGGGTGCTTCAGCGACCGTTGAAGTGACCGGAAGATCTCAAAATCTTGATTCACAACAAATGTTCACCAGTTCAAGCGTCGATCAATCGCTCATTGAATCGATCCCCTTAGGCGGTGCCCGAGACTTCACCTCCTTGGTCAATTTAACTCCTGGTACCGTTTATGATGCTGATAGCAATCGTGTTTCCGTAGAAGGGGCCCGGGGCATTCAAAATAATCTAAGCATCGATGGAGCATCGTACAATTCAAATTTCTTTGGCGAACAACGCGGATCAACTCGTATCCCCTTTGCCTTTGGCGCGGACACGATTCAAGAGTTGCAGATCATACGAAATTCCTATGATGCTCAATACGGTAATGCCTCGGGCGCGGTCATCAATGCCATTTCGAAGTCCGGAACCAATACCTTTTCCGGATCATTGTTGTATCAGGTCAGACCGAAGTCCCTAGTGGCCAAAATTGCGCCAGCCCCTTATGATCCAACGGGCGCGACCTCCCTAAGTTCGTTTAGAACTAAGAATTTTAACCAAGTTCAAGGCAATTTCAACTTCGGGGGTCCGATCATCAAAGATAAATTATTCTTCTTTGTCGGCACGGAACAATATTCCTACACCGAAGATTTCAGCCCTACCATTACCCCCACTGCGTCCACAGGGAGTACGTTAGCCGATACGGTCACCTTCCTGCAAAATTTCGGAAATATGATTGTGGGACCTGGGACTCGAACCCTAAGCCAAGATGCAGGTTTAACCGTCGATGGTTCGGGCAACCTAGTGGTGACGAACACCTCCAAATATACGAATGACCGCTTAAATCGCGTCTACTTTGGTCGACTCGACTACATTATTAATCCGGATCATCGATTTACGATTCGCGTGAATGCTCAAGATTGGAGTTCTGATAACGGGACCATCGCCTTTACGAGTTCTTCAGCTCCTCGAACGGGGGTATCTAATCAAGGCCTCGAAAAGAATTCAGGTCTTTCTTGGGTCGCGGAACTCAGTTCGATTTTATCGCCTAACCTCGTCAATGAAGCTCGCTTGCAGCGAGCGATCGAGCGAAGGCCTCGTTTTGAAAAGGGAACTTCTCCTGAGTTCAATGCCTTTACATGGACCTCGGGGCAACTCAACTATTTGCCTAATGGACTCGATGAATTCTCTTGGCAGTTCGTTGATAACCTGACCTATTCCAAAGATAACTGGACCATCAAGGCCGGAGTGGACCTTCAATCCTTTGACTTTACCAATACTTTCTATCGCTATCAGAATGGCTCTTTCACCTTTTTTAATGTAGGCATGGCCAACAAATGGAAAACCGCTCCTACCACGTTGACCTCCACAGATAGTATTTCGTATACGGGCGCTTTTAGTGATTATGGCGGAGCGATTGCGTACGCTTCCAAACTCAATAGTGGCTATGGTCAAATCCAAAGACAGGGCCTCATGGATGGGAAGTTGACCCTCAATGCAGGACTTCGATACGTCAAGGAAATACAACCGAATAACCCTCGCCCCAATGCTCAGTTTATGGGCCTGGATCAAGCCAATAGCTCCGATGCCCTCGACCCCCGGGCAGGATTTACCTACGATTTAGGCGGTAACGGTAAAACGTTAGTGAGGGGGGGCTACGGCCATTTCTCTTCTCCGAACCCTTCGTTGACCGTATCGAATACGATGAATTCCAATGGTATGACCACTTCAACCTACACCATTGCCAATTCCTCTACCAACTTAGCGCTTTTCCAAACGGGTGTTCTGTCAGCAGCTCAACGCTTATCCGGTAACACGCTGAGCCGTGTTACCCCCTCCCTCCTTTCCTCCTTGGGAACGGCCTCTAAGACAGGGCAAGTCTGGGATCCAACGAATGAGATGACCAAAGCGAAGCGAGCGTCCATTGGTTTTGATCATGTGATGGACGATGGATTAAAGATTGGAGCCCAGTTGGTTGCGGTTGATTTTATTAACCTCCAGTATTTTGTGAACATCAATTTGTCACCACGAACAGGCACGATCAATCCCGCCGGTACCACCGGGGCCGGTACCACCGGAATTATTTCAGGAGGACGCTATAACGATGGGTATCCGGTCGGTACGCAATTGTTTAGTTTTGCCACCCGCCCAGGATCCGCTGTAGTTCGAGGTCGTACGCTTGATTTCACCGGATTTGGTAATGTGTTCATGACGCAAAACGGGGGACGTGGCCGGTATCATGCCCTCATCCTCACGGCTGAAAAACGATACAGCAACGGAGCAGGATTCCTGTCGAACATCACCTGGAGTCAGGCTCGAGATAACAATAGCAACGAGCGCTCCACCGCCAGTGGGTCAAGTGACTCTAATATCAATAATCCTGCTGATCCGAATGCAACGTTTTCTTATAGCGATAATGATCGCCGTTTCAGATTTGTCTTCGCCGGCTTTTCGCCCTTGTTTTGGGGGATGAAAGGTTCTCTCAACTTCAGTTACACGAGCGGCCGTCCCTTTAGTGCCATTGCGAGCGCTGATTTGAATGGTGATGGAAGTTCGAACGACTATGTCTTAGGCACCACGCGCAATGGATTCCGCCAACCGGGACAAAAATTCCTCGACGTGCGCTTAAGCAAGAATTTTACAATCTGGAAAGGGTATGATGCAGAGCTCTTTGCAGATATTACCAATATTATGAATTGGGCTAATTTCAGAACGGGCCTTACCGGCGGTAACCCTAGCAATACGACCACCGGTGTCTTATTTTCTTCCACCTTCAAAAATTTAAACTTGGTGGATCGAAATACGCGAGACGTTAACTTAGGGGTTCGAATCCGATTTTAAAGTTTCGTTCAAATCGATTTTCAAAAAAGAGCGCTTTCAGGCGCTCTTTTTTGATTAACGGGGGCCGAGCAGCGCGGAGCCAATCCTGATTTGATCACTGCCGTGACGAATGGCTGACTCAAAATCTTCACTCATGCCCATGCTTAGTGGGATCTTGGTTTGGCTAGTCTGCTCCATATCTCGTCGATAGCGATCGCTATCCCGAAAAGCTTTGTCCTCACCGATCGGAGGAAGGACCATCAGTCCTCCAAAACGGAGATAAGGCGCGCGTGCAATAAAGTCCAATAGCAGAGGGACCTCGGACCTTCGACAGCCCTTCAAGGGCTCTTGTTCCCACAGATCAACTTGGATCCAAACGATTAAATTTTTCATGAGACTCTGACTCTCTCGATCTAAACTTTTGGCTAATCGAAGGGAGTCAAGAGAAAGAATGGTCGAACAAAGTCGAGTGGCTAATAAAGCTTTATTGGTTTGGAGGTGGCCGGTAGCGACCCATTCAGCATGAGGCAAAAGTCCTGCTTTGGTTTGGATCTCTTGGATATAGTTTTCCCCGAATCTTCGAAAGCCGTGAGCCTGCAAGGTCTCTATAACCTGGGGAGGCTTATGTTTGGTCACTGGAAGAATATCGATGGATTCCGGATCACGACCCAAATGTTCGGATGCTTTTTTCACACGCGCGCGGAGGTTTTTTAGATTACTTTCTAAGTCCATTTGAATTCAGGTTATCCCTGAATAAACCCCTTTATACGAATTTACTCAAATTTTTTAACCGCCCCATACGGGCTAGGCTTTTCAAACTAAGTTCAATGATCATAATTTTTAGTTATCAGTATCTGAGCGCTGCGATGCATAAAATCTAAATTATTGTACTAAAATCGTTGTTAATGTTGAAAAAATTAGACTTGACTCTTTTAAGACTTAGGGTAAATTAGCACTCTAGGGGTTTGAGTGCTACTCACCCATTTACCCACCATTTCTATTTAGGAGGATTTACCTTTATGAAATCAATCACCCCCCTTCACGATCGAGTCATTTTAAAGAGACTGGATCCCACGGAAACCCTCAAAAGCGGGATTGTCATCCCGGATACGGCCAAAGAGAAGCCCATGGAAGCGATTGTGGTAGCTGTTGGCGAAGGCAAGTATGACGAGGCAGGTAAACGTATTCCCATGTCCGTCAAAGAAGGCCAAAAGGTTCTCATTGGTAAATACAGTGGAACCGAAGTGAAGCTAGATCTCGAAGATCACGTCATTGTGCGAGAAGACGAAATTCTTGCCATCCTCAATTAACTATTTTTCTAAGGAGTATTAACACATGGCTAAATCAATTATTTATGCAGAAGAAGCCCGCCAAGCGATCTTGAGAGGGGTCAATAAATTAGCGGATGCCGTTCAAGTCACGCTAGGTCCCAAAGGACGCAATGTCCTCATTGAAAAGAAATTTGGCTCTCCCCTCATGACTAAAGACGGCGTGACGGTGGCAAAAGAAATCGATTTGAAAGACAAGCATGAAAACATGGGTGCCCAGCTGGTTCGTGAAGTGGCATCCAAAACATCAGACATCGCTGGCGATGGGACCACCACCGCTACGGTGCTGGCTCGAGCCATTTATCGTGAAGGCATTAAGGCCATCACGAGCGGGGCGAATACCATGGAAATTAAACGTGGAATCGACACCGCCGTGGAAACCATTGTTAAGACGATTGATAGTTTTAAAAAGCCGGTCGAGGGTAATGCTATTGCCCAAGTCGGAACGATCTCAGCGAACGGAGATGCTGAAATTGGAAGCATTATTGCCGATGCCATGGCTAAAGTCGGGAAAGATGGCGTCATTACCGTAGAAGAAGCCAAAGGTCGTGAAACCGAATTGACTGTGGTTGAAGGGATGCAGTTTGATCGTGGGTACCTTAGCCCTTACTTTGTTACCAACCCTGATCAAATGAAGGTCGAAATGGAAAATCCTTACATTTTGACCTATGAAAAGAAAATTTCCAACATGCGCGATTTATTGCCCTTGCTCGAGCAAGTCGTCAACAGCCGACGCCCGCTTCTCCTGATTGCTGAAGATGTGGATGGCGAGGCCTTAGCCACGTTGGTCGTCAATAAAATTCGCGGCACCCTTCAAGTTGCTGCGGTTAAGGCACCAGGTTTTGGTGATCGTCGAAAAGCCATGCTCGAAGACATTGCTACGCTCACCGGCGGCAAGGCAATTACCGAAGATTTAGGCCTTAAGTTAGAGAACTTGACCCTTACTGAACTTGGCTCAGCTAAGAAAATTGTCATTGATAAAGAAAACTGCACCATCGTCGAAGGAGCCGGAAGTGGAGAGGCTATTCAAGGTCGCGTGAAGCAGATTCGAAGCCAGATTGATCTCTCAACGAGTGACTATGATAAAGAGAAACTCCAAGAACGACTGGCCAAACTCGTGGGAGGCGTTGCTGTAATCAAAGTTGGTGCCGCGTCTGAAACCGAGATGAAAGAGAAGAAAGCACGCGTTGAAGATGCCATGCATGCAACCAAAGCGGCCGTCGAAGATGGTATCGTTGCAGGCGGTGGCGTCGCCCTCCTGCGATGCTTAGCCGCAATTCAGGCCTTGAATCTCAAAGGCGATCAAAAGAGCGGAGTGGACATTGTACTTCGCGCGATCGAGGAACCTTTGAAGCAAATTGCCAACAACGCCGGCGTCGAAGGCTCCGTGGTTGTCAATCGCGTCAAAGAAGAAAAAGGGAACTTTGGTTTCAATGCAGCCACTGGTGAATACGGCGATATGGTCGCTTTTGGTGTAATCGATCCTGCTAAGGTCACCAAATCAGCTCTTCGTAACGCAGCTTCGGTGGCTTCGATGATGCTCACGACGGAGGCCGTGATCTCTGAAATTCCAGAACCTAAGCCACCTGCGCCTCCTGCAGCTCCTGGCATGGATGACATGTACTAGAAGCCTCGTAATCACAAAAAAGCCTCGCGGAATTTGCGAGGCTTTTTTGTATCTGAGCGATCGTTTGCTATCCTTAAACATCCCTGGGAGATCCATGAAAAAAATTGCTGTTTTTGGCTTAGGTCGTGTGGGTAAATTGGCCGCTCTTATGCTGGCCGATGAAGGTTTTGATGTGGTCGGTGTCGATCAGATTCCCCCTACATCTTTTTCGCTACCTTTCCAGCAAGTGAATGTTCAAGACGAAAAATCTGTGAAAGCTATCCTGTCACGGGTTGATGCGGTCGCAAGTTGTCTACCCTATCATTGGACGCTTCATCTCGCCAAGTTAGCGTATTCTCAAGGAGTTCATTACTTTGATCTCACTGAAGATCGTGAGACCACCCTTCAAATTCAACAGTGGTCAAACTCCGCACGAGCCGTCCTGGTTCCCCAATGCGGTCTTGCCCCCGGATTCATCTGTATTGCGGGCGCTGATTTAGTCAAAGGCCGATCCGATATCGTTACCCTAGGGCTAAGAGTGGGAGCCCTTGATGCGAGCCCCAAGGGATTCTTTCGCTATTCTCTTACCTGGAGTCCCGAGGGGGTGGTCAATGAGTATCTAAACCCCTGCGAGGCAATTGTAGAAGGCCAGATCATGAATGTGCCTGCTCGTTCTTCCTACGAGTTGTTATCGGTAGACGGAAAGCCCTATGAAGCAGCTTCGACAAGCGGCGGTTTAGGGACTCTTTGTCAAACTCTCTTAGGTCAAGTTCAACACGTGAACTATAAATCGATTCGCTACGTCGGTCATTTCCAGCGTCTAGAGCTGCTTTTTGATAACCCATTCCTTAAGCCTTACCGAAAAATATTAGGATGGGGCCTCCAACTCTTTTCGGGCACGACCTCTCACGATCAAGTGTTGTGTCAGGCTTTCGCTATCAACAAAGAGGGACATCGATCCACCTTTGAAAAGGTTTATCACCCTATCGTAGTAGGGGGAGAATCCTGGAATGCGATTAGTTGGACCACAGCCGGAAGTTTAGTAGCCGTCATTACGCTGGTGGCCCAAAATAAATTACCCCAGCAAGGTTTTATCGCCCAAGAATCCATCCGCTTTCAAGATTTTCTATCTACTAAAACGGGGAGTTTATTTAAATAGGCTTTACCGAATAATTCGGTGAGCTTTGACCGTCTTCGATCCTTGTATTTCAAGGTAGATGGCATGAAGCTGGGGATCGGCCTGAGCCACTGAAAATCGCGTGGGGCGGCCCGTATAAAACCGATCAAGACTCGCCTCCTTGTCCATGCCAATGACCCCCCCATAGGGTCCAGTCATGCCAATATCGCTCACAAAGGCCGTTCCTCCAGGGAGTATCTTTAAGTCCAGGGTCGGGACATGGGTATGAGTCCCTAAGACGGCGGCTGCTCGACCATCGGCATGCCAGCCCATCGCTTGCATTTCGCTTGTTGCTTCGGCGTGCATATCTACTAATGTGGCCTCGGCTTCAGAATGGGCAATGGCTTGGTCAAAGGCTCGAAAAGGGTCATCGCAGGGCGGCATATGAACGCGACCCATAATGTTAAGAACAAAGAGGGATCCCGCAGAAGAGGACTTAAGAGTGATAGCCCCGTGCCCTGGGGTATGGGGTGGATAATTGAGGGGTCTCAGAATTCTCGGCTCACGATCGAAGTATTTATCTATTCCTTTCACGTCGAAGGCATGATTACCCGTGGTAATGACGTCGATACCGAGGTGATCAAACCAATGGGTCGCAATTGCTTCGGTAATCCCTCTCCCATGAGCAGCATTTTCCCCGTTGACAATGACATAGTCGACAGCCAATTCTTGCCTTAGGCCTAAAAGATGAATGTCCAGTAGGTTTCTACCCGGTTCGCCAAAAACATCACCTAGCATTAACAGTTTCATAGTACTTAAGCGTAACTAAAAAAAGAGCGGCCTAGGCCGCTCTTTTTTTAGGACCAAAGCCCTGTTAGAAACTCAAACGAACACCCAATTGCACTTGTCGAGTTTGACCGACGGAAGTGGGGGAGGGGGTATTGTAAGTTGTTCCATTGGTCGCGCGGATAAAGTTGAAAGTATCCATGCGATTGAAGAGATCAAAGACCTCGGCAGACAGGGTTAATTTCGCCTTACTCATCAGCGAAAAATCACGGCTCAACTTCAGATCCACCGTGGTGTAGCTAGAACGGCGAAGACTGTTGCGACCCGTATCCATGCCCAACCAATAGAGACGATCATTCCCACTAATGCCATCTCCATTAATATCGGACCCGACAGTTACAGAATAGGGGGTACCCGAGGAGTAGCGAATGTTGACACCACTCATAATTTTAGACGGCGCATGGAAATAGTTGAAGAATCCCGTGAACACATGGCGACGGTCGGTGTCGGCATAACTGTAGTCCGCCATCAGGTTTTGAGTATTTTGAACTCCGTAACTCGAGAAGTTGCGTTCGTTCGAATCGTTATCTCGGTTGACACTCCAGGTGTAAAAGAATTGACCGGAGAAAGGACTGTTAGACTTATCGAACTTGGCGCTCAGGGTGATGGCTTGGTAGATACCGGAGGCATCGGAGACATACATCATCATCTTGGCAAAATTGGCATTGGGTCGGGTGCTGGGGAAAACCATACGACCGTCTGAACCCACGGTGGGGGTTCCCAAATTGATATCTTTGAGGCGCTCGAGTTGATTGGCTCTGGCGTAGACGGTATTGAGGCCCAGGGTCCAACCTGTATCGTAAGCCTTTTCAACGCTCAGGTTTAAACGATCGGTGATGGGGTTCTTAAAGTTAGGATCGAAGGTAAAAATGTCTCCCTTCGGGGCCGAAGAACCTACGGGCATGCTGCTAAACGCATAGGGGTTCGCATAATTGAAGGTCGCTCCTCGCGTAAATCCTGGATAACTCGCGACCAAAGCGGCTTGGTTGGTCGAAGTGAAGCGAATTTGAGTGGCTCGAACACCATTTACGGTGTAGACCTGGTATTGGAAAACAGCGGGGGTTCGAGAAGTATAGCGACCCGCATTGAGCCGAACGACCGTTTTGCCTTGATCGGAATTAGGAGTCCAGGTCAAGCTGAGTCGGGGATCAAAAGGGAACCAGCCGAACGGAGATTCCGAAACACTGTCAGGAATACGGGCTGTCAATGGGGCGGTCGTCGTAGTCGGATTAGCAAAGTTTGCAATGGCGAACGAAGGATTTTTTTGTTGATCCTGTCGTAGTCCTACCCCAAGTTTGAATTCACTATTAAGTCTGAAATCACCCTGAATGAAGTAAGCTTCTTCTTGTCCGGAGGTGTCGAAATAGCCCGACTGTATCGCGGTGAGACCCCCTAAGCCAAAGCGTTGATCATAAGAACTCCAATTGCCGGCTCTGAAATCTGCGATGTTGCTAAAGCTATACGAACCATTGGCGGTTCCAGCAAAAATTTCAAAGATGCTGGTCTTGTTAAAGTCCGCCCCTAGTTTAATGGTGTAATTAGGCGCAACGTACGTGATCGTTTCTTGAATTTGGAAGCGTTCCTGTTCATATTCACGGAAGAAATTATTACCCCCGTAGGATCCAACATTGCTAATTGAAACTCGAGGAATAGACGTTCTCGCAACGCGGGGAAGGCTGTTACCCGATTGACTAACACGGAACTCACTCAGGAGGTTGGATGAAATCGTCCAATTCCATTGCCCCACGAGGGATTCGGTATCGACAATATCAGGAGTTGTATTCTCAAAGGCGGTGTTAGACCCGTTGTTGTAAATTCCTTTAAACTCTGATTGGTTATATCGAAGAGTAAAAGTGTTGTCTGCGTTGGGAATCCAATCTAAACGAGCAAAAAAGACATTGGAATCTTCGGGAATGGAATAACTCCCTCCCTTGGATGCTAAAACTTGATCCGATACTTGAGTCAAATCCAACGTGAGCGGCAGGGAGCTGGTTCCCCAGGCAAAATTATTGTTGGTTGTTTTACGCTGTCCATCGTAAGCCACAAAAAAGAATAATTTATCTTTAATGAGCGGTCCGCCAAAAGAGAAGCCCTGTTGGATGGACTTGAAATCTGCTAGGGTGTTCGATCCGGCAACGCCAAAACTAGGACGGAGAGCGACCAAATTCTGAGGGCGTTTGTAATAGAAAAGGCTTCCCGAATATTCGTTGGTTCCTGATTTGGTGACGGCATTAATATACCCGCCTCCCATGCGACCGTATTCCGCCGAGGCACCGTCGGTGACCACTTGAAATTCTCGGACGGCTTCGATGGATACTGTAAAAGGAGTTTTGCCTTCAGCGGAGCCGACGGCGCCACCAAAGAAAGATTCATTATTATCCGCCCCGTCGAGGTTAACTGACGTATTCACACCTCGTTGGCCTGCGATGGCCAAATTACCTCGATTACCCTCAACAATCACTTGGGGAGTCAGGGTTGCGAAATCCAAGAAAGAACGTCCCGCTACGGGTAGGCTGTTCATATTTTCTGGAGAAATCATCGTGGCTGCTGAGCTTCGACTAGGATCGACTGAAGAAAGAGCAGAGAAAACTTCAACGGTTCGCTCGGTTACCGATGCGAGTCGAATGTTGAGAGGATTGGAACCACTGAGGCTTAAGTAGAGCTTCACACCCGAGGCCGATTGATAACCATCTTTACTCGCGGAGGCGACATAAGGCCCCACAGCCATGTTCGCAAATTGGAACTGACCATTACTCTCGGTTCTAGAGGTACGCACCTGACCGGTTTCTTCATTGCGCAAAGTAAGGACAACGCCAGAAAGAGGTTTGCCCTGGGCGTCGGTCACGCTGACCAAAACTTGGGAAAAGGCACTCTGAGAATAAGCGGGTACTGCCGAGGCCACAATGAGTGCCATGAAGGCAGAAGATGTTAGTTGCGATTTACGCATAAAAAGTTCCTCCGGTATTTAAATATAATACTTCACTTTAGGGCCAAATCTTTAGTTGTGTGGGGATTAAGCGCCCCTAGGCTTTAGACAAAAACCACCGAAAATGTAAGGTATTCTAGAAGGGCTTGTAAACCCTCCCTTTTGAATATCCTTAGCGGATTCCCCTTGAATATGTCTAAGTTTCGCTTTTTCATAGTTTTAGCCCTTTTTTGTTTAAGTACCTCTTTTCTTGTCTCTCAGGGCATTCTGCCCCTCAGTGAAATTCAACCCGGGATGCGAGGGCAAGGTAAAACAGTCTTTTTAGGATCCAAGATCGAAAGATTTGATTTTGAAATTTTAGGTATCCAAAAAAATACTTCGCCCGGTCGCTCAACGATTTTGGTCAAACTCTTGGGCTCCGACATGAAGGAGAGAGGTGTTTTTGCGGGGATGAGCGGAAGCCCCTGTTATGTTAATGGAAAACTTATTGGCGCCCTGAGTTCGGGTTTTGCTTTTGCTAAAGAGCCCATTGCCGGGATCACGCCTATTCAGTACATGTTGGATCAGCTTCTGGAAATCCCAGACCAAGCTCCTCAGAATACCCCGTTGATACTTCCTAAAATAGATCCCCCCAAAGTCTTGAAGTCAGCCCTGAATGGATCCATGATTCCTTTGAGTGAAGTTTGGTCCGAGGGCAGTCGAGACTCCTTCAACCTTCTACTCACGGGCACCCCGCTATCCGCGGAGGCAAAATCTTATTGGCAAGGCTCAGGTATTCGCTTTCTGGACGCAAGTGCGCCCCAAATGGCTAAAGGAGATGATGACAGTAGTCCCATCGAACCCGGAGGCACGGTCGTCGCCAGCTTAGTGGAGGGGGACCTCGATATTTCTTCAGCAGGAACGATCACCTATATCCAAGGCAAACGGTTATTGATGTTTGGACATCCACTCTTTAACTTGGGGTCCCTTCAAGTTCCCATGCGATCAGGATCGGTCTTGGGCGTAGTTTCCAATCTCAATTCCTCTTTCAAGTTGACTGCGCCAGGAAAAAATATAGGATCAGTGAGGCTCGATCGAAATGCGGGAGTTGGTGGCCTATTGGGGGCTGAGTCGAAGATGATTCCTTTGCGGCTCGGAATTAATTTAGGGGGAAAGAAAAATCTCAACTTGAGCTTCAATATGATTGATCATCCCGTCCTAACTCCATATTTTGCTGCCACCATTCTGTCTCAATCCCTCGAATCAAATATTCGCGGGTTAGGGATGCAAAGTTTGAGTCTCCAGGGAAATATTAAACTCACGGGCTACCCCCCCATTCAGATCGAAAGTTTTGTGGCTGACTTAAATTCCAAGCGACTCTCGGATTATTTAGGCGGAATTCTTCAGTCGATCTGTTTTAATCCCTTTGAAAAGCCTCAATTTGAGGGCATTTCTCTGACCGTAAAAGCTGAGGAGCGGCTCGATCTCAGCGCGGTCGTGGGTGCACGTATTCTCACGTCTAGGGCTAAAAGAGGGTCGCCCCTTCCGATCACCCTCGTTGTTCAGAATATTCAGGGTCTCCGAGAATCTTACAACTTTTCTATACCCATACCCTCCTCGGCTCAAAAGGGTAAAACGTATCTTCTAGTCGGCGATGGGTTATCGATCATGTCAGCAGATCCCGATCAATCTTCAGTTCAAATTGGGAGTTTAGGAGACGTTGTTCAAGTACTCAATAGCTCTCTAAAAAATAATCAAGCATACGGCCTTCTCGTGCAATCCTCCAAAGGAGCCGGCCTGAGGGGTGATCGAATCGAGGGCATTCCGCCTTCCATCGCAAGCCTCGTGGGTCCTGAGGACGGCTCTAAAGATACCTCGCTAAAGCGCCGAATTATCGGACGGGCGCTGATTCCGCTAGAGCGGGAAGTGCAGGGCTTAGTCACGCTCGAAATCGAGGTTGAATAATGTTTAGACTACTCACCCTCCGATTTAAAATTATTATTTGTGCACTAGGGACAGTCCTTTTAAGTGGCCAACAGATAACTAAAAATTTTAATTCCTTCAATGATTGGCAAAATGCTGAGTTCAAAGGTCTTCAGGTCAATGCCCAAGGGGTACTCAGTCTTGCACCGACTTCTCGTCGAATCATCCAAGTTCCTGAGGGGATCATTTGGGCTTATTTACCTGATGGGCTCGGCGGCGGTTATGTATCGGCTGGAAACGAAGGGAGAATCTTTCGCTATACCGGAGGCCAGTTAAAACCTTTCGTTCAAATGAAGGGTGGCATTGTTTTTGCCATGGCGCGCCTAGGAGAGGATCTTATCGTCGCTCCGAGTGGTCAGGGGAGATTAGTTCGCATTAACTCGCGCGGAGAAAGTTCAACCTTTACTCAAATTGACGCACGTATTATTTGGCACCTCGAGGTTGAGGGCCGAGAAATCCTTGCCCTTGGTGGGGGAGAACGAGGGGCTGTTCTTATATCAGCTCGCGAGGGGTCAAGTCGGAAACTCGCCGAGATGACAGAAGAAATTACTTTTACTGCCTTCGCGCGAGATGCTCGTGGTGCCTATCTCTTAGGCACCCATGGCAATGGGCTAGTCGTTAAATATAATCGATCCACCGATCGTTTAGAGACCCTGTTTGATAGCGGAATGGATGAAGTTCGAAATTTAGCCGTCTTTGATAATCGGGTTTTCGCAGCTGCCAACAGAGAGCGACCCCCGCAGCCCAACCCGCCTAAAGAGTCACCCGTTATCACTCCTAAAGATATTTATTTTCCAAGCGATCCAAGCGAAAAAACAAAAAGTATTTTATTTGAATATAACTTAGATACTAACGCTTCACGAACGCTTTGGCAAAGTCAGCAGAGCTTTGCTTTCGCTCTCACGACTTGGAAAAATCGCTTACTTTTAGGTACGGGAGATCGATCGAGAATATTTTCTTTTGATCTTCAAGATAGGATGAGTCCCGAGCCCCCGTTTGCACTGATTCAAGAGTTGAACTGTGCTCAAGCCACGGCGTTTATTCCTCAGGGTTCAGAAATTTACGCCATTGGTTCTAACCCCGGTGAAATTTATGCGGTCTCAGACAATAGTTCTACCGAAGGCTACCTCGAGTCTGAAATATTGAGTCCTTCGGTTCTAACCCGTTGGGGAAGGGCCTATGTAAGTTCAAAAACTCCCGAGGGAACGTCTGTTGCCCTGCAATTTCGTTCAGGCCAAACACGCTGGCCCGATGCGACATGGACGGCATGGTCCCCTCTGTTGAAGTCAGGCGAACGTCCAGGGGTTCCGCCAAGTAAGTTTGCACAGTTCCGTATCAAGATGACAAGTTCCATCGGAGGGATAAGCCCTGAAGTTCGTGAGGTCAAACTTTTTTGGGCACTCGAAAAGTCAGGACCTCAGGTTAAATCAATCGAAGTACTGCCTCCCGGTGTTTTTATTACGAGTAACCAAAAAGATCTAACCACAATTCCCATTCGCCCCTCTGAGATATTGACTTTCCTCGACAATGAGGACGATGAGTATGATTTCTCGAAAAAGTTTCGCCTAGGGATACAAGGTTTTATTTTTGACTTTCAGCCTGAAGCAATGGGGCGACAACTATTTCGAATTACTCTTCGGGATGAAAAAGGGGTTGGAGTTTCCTTGGAGGAGGCTCTGAATAGCCCTCTCTATGCCTTCGATACAACCTCTTACGATGAGGGCGCGTACCGCCTTGAAGTTGTTCCCGTGAATAGTTGGGCAACCCAAGGAGTGAATCAATCTAATGCCGTCCTGAGCCCCGTCTTTATCATTGACCACAAACCCCCTCAAGTAGAGAAATTATCCCTAGAAATTACTGACCGGAGACTCCAGGCACGGTTTCTTCTTAGTGACCTTCGATCGGTGGTGAGCCAGTGCTTAATCAGTTTTGATGGACAGCAGTGGCAACCCGTCTTGCCGGATGATGGGGTCTATGACCAAACGACTGAAGAATTTATTTTGCAATTAGATCTTTCTCCACAAACTCCCACGCTTTTTTTTATAAGAGCCATGGATGATCATGCAAATGAACTTACCATGAGCTATGCACTCCCGATCAGAAAGCAATAGTCATGAAAACTTTCCAAGAATTTTGGCCCGAATATCTTAATCAACATCGTCACCCTACTAATCGACTCCTCCACGCCTTCGGCACTCTCTTTTATTTATTTATCCTTTCACTTGCCTGGGTGAATGGGCAATATCGATGGCTATTCCTAGCCCCCCTTTTTCCTTACGCACTAGCTTGGTATGGTCACTTTGTTATCGAAAAAAATACCCCGGCTACCTTTTCGCACCCATGGCTTTCCCTTCTTGCAGACCACAAAATGAGTTATTTACTTCTGACGGGTCAACTCGAGGCTGAGTTGAAGCGGCTTCAAACCCATGACTTTACTCCCTAGGACCGATGAAATTTAGGCTTTCTTTTTTCTAAAAAAGCGGTAGTTCCTTCACGTGCTTCCATAGACTCAGCTATAAGGCCAAAAAGACTAGCCTCCTGTTCAAGTCCTTTGGCCAGGGGTAGGTGAAGTCCATCGCGGACTGATTTAAGGGCTAGAGCGACCGCCTTGGGCCCCCTACTCAAGATAGTTTCTGCAAGTTTGTTTGTCTGCGTATTTAGTTCCGTTGCGGGATAGACGCGACTCACGAGACCAATTCGCAGGGCATCCGCTGCGGTAATCATCTCGCCGGCCAGGATCATATCTAGAGCGACGCCCATCCCGACAAGGCGTGCAAGACGTTGTGTTCCTCCATATCCGGGAATGAGGCCCAGACTGACCTCGGGCAAGGCGAAGCGCGCCGATTCTGAGGCAATACGAATGTGGCAGGCCAAGGCAAGCTCACAGCCCCCTCCAAGAGCAAAGCCCTGAATGGACGCCAGGATGGGCTTGGAAGACTGTTCAATGAGATTAAATACCGACTGACCTCGAAGCGATTGAACCCTTGCTTGCTCGGCTGTAAGGCAACTTAATTCAGCAATATCGGCTCCAGCAACAAAGGATTTTTCACCTGCTCCTTGGAGGACGATAATGCCCACCGATGAATCCTGATTGAAATCCAAAATAGAGGACTCAAGTTTTTCCAGTACTTCATTATTAAGAGCATTGAGTTTATCGGGTCGATTGATGATGATTCGGCCTAAGTGATTTTCTATGCGACTTTCGATCACCGACATTAGCACTCCTAGTAATGTCCTAATGATATCTCTCTGTCAGAGAGGGTTTCAATTAAGAAACGCTATAATCAAGTCCTATGAGATGGGTCCGACGAAGTAATCAACGCGGGTATTTCGACCATGGATGGCTTAAAACATGGCACACCTTTTCGTTTGGCCAATACTACGACCCTAACTTTATGGGCTTCGAGTCCATTCGAGTCATCAATGAAGACTTCGTTTCTCCGGAGAACGGATTCGGAGAGCATGGGCACCAAGACATGGAAATACTTACCTGGGTTCTTGAGGGACGCTTGTCTCATGCCGATTCATTAGGAAATCGGGATACGATCGTTCCTCTTCAAGCCCAAATCATGAGTGCAGGAACGGGCATACGCCACAGTGAATTTAATGCCTCACCCAAGGAAGGCGTTCATCTCCTTCAAATTTGGATTACGCCTGACCGTCAGGGTTTAAGACCACGCTACGATCAGATTCAACTCCTACCCATCCAAGTTACTAATCGCTGGGCGGGGTTGGCTTCTTGCGATCCGGTCGAAGGAGTTCTGAGAATTTTTCAAGACATTGATATTTTAGTAACCCGGATGGATCGAGACCGGACGGCCGAGATATCTGTAAGACCCGGCCGCTCCGCCTGGGTTCAGGTCGCACGAGGAGAAATTCTTATAGCAGGAGAGCGCTTAACCGCGGGCGATGCAATGGCCATAAAAGTTACCGGCGTTCAGAGCATCCAGTCCCTTGAGGCGGGATCCGAGGTTTTGTGGTTTGACGTGGGCAATAAGCCCTAGCCCATTACGCACTGAATACCGGTGCCCTTTAAGCTGCAATAACCCTGAGGATTTTTTTCTAAATATTGCTGATGGTAATTCTCTGCCAGAAAATAATTTACGAAAGGCAGAATTTCGGTAGTGGGGTCCCCAAGTCCTTTTCTCGCAAGTGCAACTTGAGCTACCGCGCGACTTGCCTCAACGCATTTCATCTGCTGAGGGGTCGTGGTGAATACTACGGACCGATATTGAGATCCGATATCAGGTCCTTGGCGATTGTATTGAGTGGGATCGTGGTTCTCCCAAAAAAGTCTCATCATCTCTTTTAGGGAGGCTTCACTTTGATCGAAAACGACCTGAACTACCTCGGCGTGGCCAGTTTCTCCCGTGCAAACTTGTTGATACGTTGGAGATTCAAGCGTCCCCCCGGCATAACCCACGGAAGTACTTTTAACGAGTGGATGCCTCCAAAAAAGGCGCTCTGCACCCCAAAAACAACCCATACCCAACAAAAGCACCTGATGATCAGGCCATTCTAGGCGGAGCGGCTCATGGTAGATGGCATGAAGGGGCAGGGAATTTAGATTCATCGAAAAGGTCAACCCTGCCATCGACGAGGATCATGATCGGAGTACCCAAGTTGATCGAGAACACGGAGGGCGAATGTATCGAAGAGATCCTCAAAGTCTTTTGGCTTGGAATAGAAGCCAGGCATCAGTGGCATTAGGATGGCTCCAGCATCATGAAGCCTTAACATATTTTCTAAGTGAACCCTATTGAGGGGTGTCTCTCGAAGACAAATGACCAAAGGCTTTCTTTCTTTTAGGCATACATCCGCTGCCCGAGAGATGAGATTGTTACTAACGCCCCATGCAATTCTACCCAGAGCACCGGCTGAACATGGTGCAATGATCATTCCATCTTGTCGATAGGAACCGCTGGCGATATCCGCGCCCACATTTTGGTCTGAGCGCAGTGATACCTTGGGACTTAGGGCCACTAAGTCTTCAGGTCCAAGATCAACTTCATCATGAAGGCATCTCTTGCCTGTGGCAGAGATCATCAGGGCAATCTGGGAAATGGAGTCTTTCTGAATCAATTTTTTTAAAATAGCTACACCAAATGCAGCCCCTGAGGCTCCACACATAGCAAGCGAATATTTTTGTGACATCTTTATAATTATGCGCTTAAAAACCGGTACTGAGGCTCGAGGGATTTAGACACTTAGAGAGCTAAAAATTTAGGGCCGATTTGGGTAATGGAGCCCGCCCCAAATGTGATGAGTAAATCACCTGGCTGGACAACCTTGAGAAACTCCCGGGGAAGATCTTGGACCTCGCTAACAAAATGAACTTTTTGGCCGTTTTTTCCAATAGCTTCAGCCAAGAATTTCCCTTCAATACCCGGAATAGGTTTTTCACCGGCGGGATAGATTTCGGTCAAAAAAACAAGGTCAGCATCTCTGAATGCAGAAATGAATTCATTCATCAAAGCTTGAGTTCGCGTGAATCGATGAGGTTGGAACGCAGCAACAATGCGACGTTCAGGAAAACCCTTGCGAGCTGCTTTTAATGTAGTTTGGATTTCTGTAGGATGGTGACCATAGTCATCTACGACCAAAATACCCTCTCGCTCTCCTCGAAGGGTGAAGCGACGATCAGCTCCGCGAAACGACGATAGGATCTGCCGAATTTTGTCGCTCGTAAGGTCAAGCTCCAAAGCGATTCCGATAGCGGCTAAGGCATTAGCAACCATGTGGGTACCTGGAACACGTATGGAAAAATCACCTAAACATGCTTCGCGCGTATGAACTTTGAAATAAGTATCGAATCCCTCTTGCCGAATATCTGTTGCGTAGAGGTCCGCTGGAACCTCGGTGCTGTACGTTTTTATTGGTCGATTAATTCGAGGGAAAATGGATGCTAAGTGAGGATCATCCTGGCAAGCGTAGAGGCGACCGTAGAAGGGCAGGCTATTTGCAAAAGTGATAAAAGCCTCTTTAATCGAAGCTAAATCGGGATAGTGGTCCATGTGTTCTCGATCAATGTTCGTAATCACTGCTAGGTAAGGGCGCAACATAAGGAAACTGCCGTCACTTTCATCTGCTTCGGCAACAAGATAAGCGCCTTGACCTAATTTGGCGTTTGATCCAAGGGCAGCCAGTTTCCCTCCAATGACGATGGTGGGATCGAGCCCTGCTTCGGACAGCACTTGGGCTACCATACTTGTTGTCGACGTCTTGCCGTGTGAGCCCGCAATGGCGATTCCTTTTTTTAGCCGCATGAGTTCAGCCAACATTTCTCCTCTGGAGATAATGGGTATACCTAATTGAACGCCCGCTTGTACTTCCGGATTGTCACGGTGGACTGCGGTGCTGGTCACGATCAACTCAGCCCCTTGAATATTTTCTAGGCGATGACCTAACGAAAAGGTGACGCCTAGTTGAGTCAGATGGTCCGTTACGGGTGAACTCTTCAGGTCGGATCCCGAAATCTTAAAGCCTAGATTACAGAGTACTTCTGCAATCCCAGACATTCCAATCCCGCCTATGCCAACAAAATGGATGGACTTGACTTTCCCGAACATGCATCCTCGCTGAAGTTAATCATAGCGATAGGATGGCCCTAGGGGATACCTAGGAATATAGGCCACTCGTGCTTCCGTGAGGTTGGATAGAAAGGAGGCCACTGCTAAACTGAAACTTAAGGACTGGGGACGCGATGCAGATCCAAAAACTGATTTTGAATTTGCAAGAATTCTGGTCGAAAAATGGCTGTTTGATGGGCCTACCTTACGACATCGAAAAAGGGGCGGGAACCATGAATCCCTTAACTTTTTTTGGAGCCTTGGGCCCTGACTCGTGGCGAGTAGCTTACGCAGAGCCAAGTCGTCGTCCCGCCGATGGGCGTTATGGGGATAATCCATTCCGAGTTTATAAACATCTTCAGTTTCAAGTCCTTCTTAAGCCCTCTCCTGCCAATGTTCAGGATCTTTACCTAGAGTCTCTGTCCACTCTCGGTATCGATCTTAAAGATCATGACCTTCGTTTTGAAGAGGATAATTGGGAATCTCCTACCCTAGGGGCGTGGGGTGTAGGATGGCAGGTTGTATTAGACGGGATGGAAATAAGTCAGTTTACGTATTTTCAACAAATGGGGGGCATCGATTGCAAACCCGTGAGTGCGGAGATTACCTACGGAGTTGAGCGCCTATGCATGTTTCTGGGAGGAAACAGTAATATTTTTGAAACAACCTATGGGTCCATGGGCGACTCAAAGGAGTCCATCCCGGTTTCCTATGGAAAGTTGCGTCATCGAGAAGAAATAGAACTTAGTCATTACAGTTTTAATCTGGCCGATATTTCATTCCATCGTAATGCTTTTGATTTTCATGAAAAAGAAGGTCAATTTTTATTGAAGGAACATGGGCATTTTATTTCTGCTTACGAACAAATGCTCAAAATGAGTCATGCATTCAACGTACTTGATGCACGAGGAGCGATAAGTGTCAGTGAGCGCCCCGGCTTGATTAAACGGGTTCGAGACTTAGCGTCTGGATGCGCACAATTTTACCTTCTTCATCATTTTCCTCCGGCAGCCCCATAACCTATGGCTAAAGATTTCTTACTCGAGATTCACTGTGAAGAAATTCCTGCTAAATTTTTAGCTCCGCTTCATTCGGATCTTCAAGAAAAACTTCTCAACTTACTCGAAGTTAACGGATTGGTTATCCAGGGGGGCCATCTTCGGAGCCCTGATTGGTATTCTCCTCGGAAGATTGCGATTTTCTTGCCGGGGATTTTGGAAATCCAACCCGATATCCAATCGGTAGAGGTCGGCCCTTCAAAGGCTGTTTGTCTCGATGCGCATGGACAAGTGACAGACGCCGGCACCCGTTTTGCCGAAAAATGGAAATCGAGTTTCCAGGAAGTTGTTTTTGAAGAAGTGAAAGGAAAGAAAGGGGAATATGCCGTCCTTCGAAGGACGGTGAAGGGACTCCCTGCCATTCAGGTCTTATCAGCCGCTCTACCCTCACTCATTGCATCCTTGTCTGTTCCGAAAGCAATGAGGTGGGGTCACTCTTCTTTTGTTTTTGTTCGCCCAATCAGAAATATCTTATGCCTTTTGGGCTCAAGCGTAATTCCATTCGAAATTGACGGAGTACAAAGTTCTTCATCAACCTTGGGCCACCGGCTGGCCAAGGGAGAAATCAAAATTTCTCAACCAAGTGACTATGAATCTCGCCTCGCTGATCATCAGGTTATCGTTTCCTGCCAAGTTCGGCAGCACCGCCTTCGAAAGGATCTTTCCGATGCAGCTTCTTCGATCCATGGATCTCTCATGCCCGATGAAGTCTTGTTGCGTGGAGTTTCTGAAATCGTCGAATATCCTTCCGTTGTGCTAGGAAAGTTCCCCCCTGAATTTCTCAACCTACCTTCATCAATCCTTGCCTGCTCCTTGCGCGAGCACCAAAAATCCTTTTGTGTTCAGGGTGCGGACGGAAAATTGCTACCCTATTTTCTCTCCGTGGCCAATCGTGATTTATCACAAAATATAAAGGCTCGAGACACCATCACCAAGGGGAATGAATGGGTTCTAAACGCCCGACTCTTTGATGCTCAATTCTTTTTTAGCGAAGACACCAAAACCACCCTTGAAGATAAGCGATCGAACCTTGCGCAACTGACCTTTATTCGCGGTGCGGGAAACTATCTGCAAAAAACCGAACGCCTCGTTCTGCTGTCAGAATACTTCGCACCTACTTTCCATCTGGATAGTTCTCTATCCCGATCAGCAGCATCTCTATCGAAATTAGACCTCACGACCCAGATGGTGGGCGAGTTTCCAGAATTGCAGGGCAAAGTTGGGGCTGAGTATCTTCGCCGAGAGGGGGTATCTGACCTTATAAGCAACGCTATCGACGAGCACTATGCCCCAATTTCCGCGGACGCGCCGCTCCCCTTAACCCCCCTCGGCGCCCTTCTTGCTGTCGTGGACAAACTCGACACCCTAGTGGCTGCATACTCGGTAGGACAAATTCCTACAGGCTCCAAAGATCCTCTTGGTCTTCGACGAGCAGGCCTAGGTCTCGTTCGTATTTTAAGACACCACAATATTGCTCTTTCGCCCCGCGAGGCGATTCGGCAATCTCTCACTATTTTTTCTAAACAGTTCCCCGTCCAAGAACCTAATCGAATTGAAGAAGATCTCAGGGTCTTTTGGGAAGAGCGCATTGCATTTTCCATGTCCCAAGAAAACTTCGATATTCAACTAATTCGAGCAGTCATGGCAGCCCCTTGGCATGATCATTTACAACTCCTCTTGCGATGCAGCGCTCTTCAGAAGGCAATGAATCAAACCGATTTCACTTTACTGATCGAGAATGCTAAACGTATTAATAATATTTTGGTTGGCCAAGCCGTCGAAGGAACGCCCTCGGTGGACCTTTTAATTGCGGCGTCAGAAAAAAAACTTATTGAAAAGATCCGAGCTATTGAAACTTTCATGCATCGCAATGAGCTTGATTCGTTTTGTTTAGCCCTTTGTGAATTAGCCCAACCTCTCGAAGACTTTTTTAACGAAGTAATGGTTTTAGATGACAATCTTAAGATCCGAAATCAGCGATTACAACTTCTTGTGACCTTGAAGTCTCAATTCAATTACATAGCTGATTTCTCGAAATGGTAATCTTAAATATGTCTGAAAGTCTCCACCACGAACGTATTGCCATTATTGATTTTGGAAGTCAATACACGCGCCTTATTGCGAGGCGACTTCGGGAAGTGGGAGCCTTTGGCCTTGTCTACAACTCGTCCACGTCCTATGAAGAAATCAAGGGACAGGATCTCAAGGGAATCATTCTCAGTGGGGGACCTAGTTCTGTCTTTGATAAGGGAGCTCCGACCCTTGACTCGAAAATTCTAAATGCAGGAGTTCCAATCTTGGGTATTTGCTATGGGCAGCAACTTATTGCTAAGCAATTTGGAGGCAATGTTCATCGTTCAAGTGCTCGAGAATACGGCAAGGCCTCAATTAATTTACTGGTGAATGATTCCGTGTTATTCCAAGGACTTCAAACTCCTCAGCAGGTCTGGATGAGTCATGGTGATCATGTTGAATCAATCGGAGATATCTTTCGGGTGGTTGGTCAAACGACCTCTGTACCTGTTGCAGCAATGGAATCCCTAAGTAAAAAAATATTTGCCATCCAGTTTCATCCTGAGGTCACGCAAACTGAGTTCGGACTAAGCATATTAAAAAACTTTTGTAACTTCTCTGGAATGCACTGTGATTGGAGTCCTCAAAACTTCATTGAAGAAAAGATTCATCAAATACAATCCGAAGTCGGTAAAAATAAAGCGATCTTAGGCCTAAGCGGTGGAGTCGATTCGAGCGTAGCAGCCCTCTTACTTCATCGTGCCATTGGTTCGCAATTGCACTGTATGTTTATTGACACGGGCCTTTTACGATTAAACGAGCGTATCCAAGTTCAGGAAAGTTTCAAACCTTTTGATCTTCAAATCCATTGGGTTGATGCTGCGAATGAATTCTTAGAAGGGTTATCGGGAGTGAGTGACCCCGAACTAAAACGGAAAAAAATTGGCGCTATTTTCATTGAGGTCTTTGAGCGTGAAGCCAAAAAGTTAAATGCTACTTTTTTAGCCCAAGGAACTACCTACCCAGATGTCATAGAAAGTCAGGGTGTTGGCGGAGCCGTATTGGTTAAATCTCACCATAATGTGGGAGGACTTCCTGAGCGGTTAAACCTTAAGATTGTGGAACCCCTGAGGGAGCTCTTCAAAGATGAAGTTCGAGCCGTCGGTCGAACCCTTGGCTTACCCCCGCTCATGGTGGCTAGGCACCCCTTTCCCGGACCTGGCCTTGCAGTCCGTATCCCCGGCTCTGTGGACAGGGAGAAGGTTCGAATTCTTCAAGAAGCGGATGCCATCTTTATCCATGAATTGATAGCCTCGGGTTGGTACGAGCGGAGTGATCAGGCTTTTGTCGTATTGCTCCCGGTCAGAACCGTAGGCATTATGGGAGATGAGCGGACCTATGAATACATGTGCACCCTTAGGGCAGTAACCAGCGAAGATTTTATGACCGCTGATTGGACCCGATTACCCTACGATCTCTTGGAAAAAGTTGCCCAACGTATAGTCAATGAGGTTAAAGGTATTAATCGTGTTTCTTTTGACATTACCTCAAAGCCCCCCGCCACAATTGAGTACGAGTAATGAATCCAAGATGGTTTCATCCCTTAATGATTATTTATTGCTCATCCACTAGGAGACCCTGCAATGCGCTACTTACTCTGTTTCACTTTGAGTTTTCTTTTATCGGCCACTGATACTTCGATGATCACTCCGATTAAAGTAACTATCTCGCCGATTAATTTGGCCCAGCACCAAATTGAGATTCAGATGACTCTTCCATCGGGTTTTCTCCGTGAAGGAGGAACTTTGGCACTTCCCACTTGGACACCTGGAAGTTATTTAGTGCGAGATTATGCCAAGTTCGTGGATCAAGTGCAGACCCTTAAAGGAGAGTCGCTTGTCAAGGTAGATAAGCAACAGTGGAAAGTTCCTCCCCACCAGGGTGAGATGACGATCCGCTACCGAGTGTATGGAAATATCATGAGTGTTCGAGAAAACTATATCGATCAATCGCAAGCCCACCTTGTGGGGGCCAATACCTTTTTGTATGCGCCAAGTGATCTCGATAGACCTTACGAAATATCCTTCAAGGGTTTCCCTTCAACTTGGAAGGTTGCTTGTGGGCTCGTCGATAGTGATGGTGTAGTTCGTGCTTCCAACTATGATCTTCTGGTAGATTCGCCGATCCAGCTCGGCACTTTCCGATCCCACTACTGGGAAAGTCAGGGAACTCGTTTTGAACTAGCAATCACGGGAGATCACAATGGAGATGAAAATCGTTTAGTCCGAGACTTCGAAAAAATTGTCAATGAAACTGTTAAAATCTTTGGAAGTTTTCCTTTCAAAAAGTATGTGTTCCTTCTCGGGTTTTCTCCTAATAGTCGCGGAGGGCTTGAGCATCTTCAGAGCACCTCACTCTTGAGCGATCCCTTCCGATTCGATAAAGAGGAAGGTTACTACACGCTTTATCAATTAGCGGCGCACGAGTTTTTCCATGCATGGAATGTCAAACGTATTAAAGATGTAGTATTAGGTCCTTTCGATTATTCCAAAGAAAACTACACCAAACTATTGTGGTTTCATGAGGGCTTCACTTCTTACATGGAACATCAGATTGTAAACAGAGCCGGCGTTGTGCCTTGGAAATACTCCATCAAGCAGTACGAAAACCTCTGGGCCTCGGTTTCGCAGCATCCAGGTCGCTTGAATCAGAGTCTCGAAGAATCAAGTTTCGATTCATGGATCCGGTACTACCAACCGAATGAATGGACTGAGGTTACGTCAATTAGTTACTATGACCACGGTGAATTAACGGGTTGGCTGATGGAGGCTGAAATCATTGAGGGGAGTAAGGGTCAAAAAGGCCTCAAAGATCTCTTCCGTGAGCTTTGGATGAGCCATGGGGCCCAAGGGGTTGGGATTATTGATGCCGATATACAGAAAGCCTTTGAGAAAATCTCAGGTAAACCCTCCGCTCCATTCTGGGATCAATATATCCGCCGCTCCGGTGTCCCCAGTCCCAAAACTCTAGCATCGGTATTTGGTTTAAAGTTTAAATTCGAAACAACTACTGATCGGTTATCGCAAGAGGAAAAGAAGAACCCCCAAATTGTCGAGCGCTCTAAGGTCTACGCTGGCTTAAGATTCCAAGGTGAATCTTCCGGCGGTACAAACATTATTAGTTCTGTCGCTCCGGGTGGACCTGCCGATCAAGCTGGACTTTCCGTGGGCTACGAAATTCTTTTTGTCAATGGATGGAGAACCCTCAACGCAGGCGACGTTAATAAGCGAATTTCAGACTCCAAGGTGGGAGCCACGGTAAAAATTATCGCCTCCCATCGCGGACGACAGAAAGCTGTGGATCTTACGACTACCGAAAACCCCCTGAGGACTCTTAAAATCGAGCTTGATAGAAATACTTCGCCAGAAGCCCAGAAAAATTTTGAAAACTGGTCAGGCCATTCTTTTGTTCCCTAAGTACAAGGAACGGAATGTCGGATTTGGTTGAATGGGACCTGAGTCACAATTCAGTTTCCCAAACGTGGGCTGGAATTGATGAAGTAGGACGGGGCTGCCTAGCCGGCCCCGTTGTAGCTTGTTGTATTTTGCTTAATCATCAAGTCGTAGGAACATCCTCCGATATTTTGAATCAGGTTCGGGATAGTAAAAAAATATCGCCCAAGAAACGGGAAAGTCTAGCTAGAACTTTAGAAGACATCCTACCTTATATTGGCTACGGGGTCGTAGACTGTATTGGGATTGATCGCGATAATATTCTTCAAGCTTCATTAAGTGCCATGCGCGAATCGACCCAAGAGATCTCTTGCTTGGTGAATACGTTTTATATTGATGGGATAACTTCTCCCAATCTAAATCGTCCTGAAGTCTTGGTTCCACAGGGTGACGGCACGAGTTGTGCCATTGCTGCAGCCAGTATTTTAGCCAAGGTTTTCAGGGACAAACTCATGGACGAGTTGGGGCATCAGTACCCTAGGTACGGCTTTGATCAACACAAAGGGTATGGAACCCCTGCTCATCTTAGAGCACTCGATGCTTACGGTGCCTCTCCGATTCATCGAATAACTTTTGAGCCTGTCCGAAAACGCATACAAGAAGATTTGGAAATCTTTAAAGTTGTCCAAGATAGGCTTTATGCTACTAAAAATGCGGTTGATCTTACATCTTGGTTTCAAGACGTCTTTCGGGTCCACTACGGCAAAATGAAGATGGAACGCGTGGAAACTCTCAGAAATATCTACCTTGGACGATTGGTCTCATTTCAGGAAGAAGCATTATGATAACTCAAGCCGAAATCGTAGTTGCCTTGATCGACAATGGTAAAGGGCGTTTCTTATTCCAAAAGCGGCATGCGGATAATCCCGTGATGCCTAATCTTTGGGAACTTCCAGGTGGAAAAAAAGAAAAGAACGAAACTTATCTTGGAGGTCTCGAAAGGGAGATTTTTGAAGAACTAGGAATTTCGGGATTAAATTGGAAGTTCTTACCCACCTTATCCAAATCAAACAGCGAAGAGGGAATATCCCTTCATCTTTACGGAGCACAGTGCAAAAGAGGGTTGGCCACCTCTTTGTCTTACGGTTGGTTCTCGACGAAGGAGGCTCTCCGTCTCCCGCTTCCAAACCTCACCCGCGAACTCATTTCAAACCTTCAGTTCTAACTCTAATTTTGCTTAATGGGTCGCAAATGAGTAACATCATTCTATATGCGCCTTGCTCTTTTCTGTGCACTTATCTCGTTAAACCTTCTCCTTGATGCCCAGGTTCCGACTGAAGTTAGTCTTCAGGCTAGTGCAACCACAAAAGTTGTATTGCATATTGATGCACCGCAATTCATAAACTCAGGAATCGACCGAGTGGTGGACGACTTTTCTGCCACGCTCAGAAAAAATCTACAAAATTCAGGAGTATTTCTTCTTTCCTCTTCAACAGTGGTCGATAAAAAGAAAATGAAAGAGCAGGGGATTGATTGGTCTCTCACTTACGCCATTGCTGAAACAAAAACTGGATATGAAATGAAGGCTCAGGTGACGGATGTTGGAAGTATGAATGTGGTTCATGAAGTCGTCTATCAATTCGGTGTATTAGCTATTCACAACTATGCCCATATTCTTGCTGATGATATGGTCATGTGGCTTACGGGTGAGCGAGGAAGCGCTTTTTCTAGGATTACATTTTCCAGACAGATAAGACCCGGAGTGAAAGAGCTTTTCCAAATGGACTCAGATGGAGAAAACATTACTCAATTGACCAAGTGGGGCAGCCTCTCCATTGCTCCTTCAGTCGCAAAAGATGGACGACTACTCTATGTAACCTATAAGAGCGGAGGTCCTGAAATTTGGGGACAGAAATTGGTGGGAGGAGCGCATGAAAAGATCTTCCCGTCTGATCTCAGAGAACGACCCTCTTTCTGCTCTTCTCCAGTCTGGTCACCGGATGGGAAACGCTTTGCATTTGTCCTTGGAGATACCCAAGGAAGAAGTGATATTGCTCTTTACGACCTCACTACGCTTAAGGTAAGAAAGTTAACCTTCAACGAAGGTATCAATACGGAACCCTCTTGGAATCCAAGTGGAACTCAGATTGCATTTACTTCCAATCGGGGCGGGGGTCCTCAGATCTTTCTCATGGAAGACGATGGAACAAATGTCAGGCAATTAACTTTTGACGGGACCTATAATGCTTCACCAAGCTGGAGTCCGCTAGGGGATATGATTGCTTTTGTGTCACGGTTCGAAGGGAAATTTGATCTTTTTATTTTCAAACTTTCGGACGGAAAATCCTATCAAATCACTACAGCGGTTAGTTCAAACGAGTCACCCTCTTGGTCACCCGACGGAAGAAGCCTCGTCTTTATAGGCTCAAGAACATCCGGAGGAACTATTTATCGATCTGATATTTCAGGGGCCTCGGTCCAGCCGATTAGCAACTTAGGCCTCTGCCAAAGTCCGGTCTGGTCTCCAAAAAATTAGGACGAACCCACTGATTTCATACACTAAAGTGAATGGTAATTAGTAAATTATGGAGTATCATATTTCAAAGGAGATTATTATGTCCATCAATCGCGTAGCCCTAAGTGCATTGCTTTGCTCACTTCTCATTCAAGTAGCCTGCAAAAAGCCTGTTCCGGTAGCGGTTGAAGCCAAGGTCTCTGAGACACCCGTGGTGGACTTAAAGGCGGCTCAAGAAGCGGAATTGAAATTGAAATTAGCCGACGAGGCTCGTCAAAAAGCGGAACAAGAGTTTCAAGTTGCCAAAGAAAAAGCTATGGCCAATATCTATTTTGAATTAGACCGAGCCACGATCCGGGAAGAAGATAAGTCATCCCTTCAGTTGCTTGCAAATTTCTTGAGAGCCTATCCTCAAATTAAGGTACAAATCAGTGGCCATGCTGATGAACGTGGAACCAATGAATACAATCTTGCCCTTGGTAACAAGCGCGCCTCGTCAACGGTATCCTACCTGAAAGGCTTGGGAATCGATGAATCGCGTCTTCAGTCCATCAGTTTTGGCAAAGAGAAGCCCCTTTGTAATGAAAGTAATGAGGCTTGTTGGTCCCGAAACCGACGGGCTGAATTCACCCCAATCAACTAAAATCATTGGGTTTGATTCTGAGGAATAGCTATGCATAAAATTTCTATTCCCCTTCTTATTGTTGGAATTCTAAGTCTCGGATGCGACTCAACCGAGCAATTGAGTCGAGTCGAACGCGAGATCGGCGACCTAAAAATAGAGGTCTTCAAACTTCGACGACAAATCGAAGATACTCAGGAAATTGCTCGAAATGAGCAAAAGTCTGATCAAGACTTTCGTACCCAAGGAAGAAGATTTCAAGCGGATCTTCAGTCGTCTTTAACTGAACTTACCGAAGCCACAAAGGCACTCAATGCCAGACTCGCAGTACCTGCTAAGAATAATTCTCTCGTGACCTCAGATGATAAATCCTCAGGCGACTCCATCGTTACCCAGGGAGATCAGACCCAGTCCTCAATTCAAAACATACCCAATACAAACCCTAGCAACGTCTCCAAGACTGATGAGAGTAGTTTTAATGCCGCCGTCCTCGATTACAATCGAGGAAATTACTCGGTAGCATCCACAGCGCTGAAGAACTACATTGAAGCTTATCCAACCAGTTCTAATAAGCCTTCAGCCTTATTTTTTCTAGGGTTATGTTTTTATAATACTAAGACGTTCGATAGTGCTCAGGTTGTCTTTGAACAAATCATTCGAGAAGTACCTTCCTCATCTCAGTTTTTACCCGCCAAACTCAAGAGAGCTCAATGTTTGCTTCGTCAAAATCTGAAACCAGCAGCCATCAAAGCATTTCGAGAACTGACCGAAGGCTTTGCGGGCACCCAAGAAGCCAAGATTGCACAACAAGAACTCGATGATCTAGGTGTTTCTTAAAAGTAATGCAAACTTAAATTGGCCTAAACGAAATGGGTTGCTTGAAAATCGTTTTATTCATTTTCGAGGTTAGACTCCTTGCTATATTTTTCTTCTCTTGAAGTGAGGCAATAATCTTAAGCATTGATTTGTCTCGATTACCCAATGGAAAATGGGATAATTCTTTTTGTCTCACCCAACAATAAGACGAAGAGACATTAACGTTGCTGACCCGAATAAGTAATGGATAAATATGTTCTGTTAGATGGGAATAGTGGTGAATATAGGGAGTCCCGAAACGCTCATTTGCCCCAAGGGTACTTGTTGGAAAGCAATAAAGGTTCCCCAAGAGTCTTTTGGGGCTCGGTTTTTCAAGCAGAACCTGATCTCCCCTTACGATGATCAAGAGCGCGTGATGTTTAACTTTACGCGTACCCTTTCTTTTCGTCTTTGGGAAACGATGAATAAGATCTAATTGATAGGCTTGACAATTCGTGCTTAGAGGACAGGACATGCATTGAGGCTGACTTTTCTTGCATACGAGGCTGCCGAACTCCATAAGAGCTTGAGTGAGCCGCGAGGGCCCTAAACTATCGAGGGCAGGTTGAAGCCATACTTCCATAGCTTGCATCTGTTTCTTATTCTTTAGATCCTTTGCATGAAGACGAGATAAGAGTCTGATGACGTTGCCATCAAGGGCGGGAGTTGGCCATTGAAAGGCAATCGAGCCGATGGCTGCTGAAGTATAAGTCCCGATGCCCGGTAAAGCCAGCATCTCGTCTCGCGTTTTAGGCCAACCATTTTTCGCAATCCATTGACAGCTGTTGTGAAGATTACGACATCTTTGATAATAGCCCAGGCCTTCCCAATATTTCATCACTGTATCGGGAGAGCTATTCGCCAATTTCTTCAAATTTGGAAAACGTTTCATCCAGCGTTCAAAATATGGAACTACGGTATTTACTTGGGTTTGCTGAAGCATGAATTCTGAGACTAAAACGGCATAAGGGTCCCGATGCTTGCTTTTGAGATTTGTAGCTCTCCAAGGGAGCGATCGCTTATTTCGATCAAACCAACTTGCTAATGGAGTCAGGATCCTTGAGGCCCTACTAGGTTCCAAGAATGAGATCATGACGCGGCTCGTTTGGGACTATAAAAGTGGTGCCCGCGAGCAGACTCGAACTGCTAAGGCTTGTGGCCACCACCACCTCAAGATGGCGTGTCTACCAATTTCACCACGCGGGCTTTGTCATTCAATATTACCGCCCCAAAGAACGGTGTCAACGTCAGATTAGGGAGAAGGGGTGTTTTTGGGTGCATCCGTTGGAGCTGGGATACTGATTGCGGGTTTGGCATCCAGCACTGATTTATTCGACTTCACAATTAAGAGCTCAATAATAAAAGAAGTTGCAAGAAACCCCCCGGCAAGCCAATAGGTTGCTTTTGCTAGGAAAGGAGTTGCACCTTGAGGACCAAAAGCCCCACTAGAGCCTCCCCCGTATGCAGACCCTAAGCCTCCCCGTCCCTTGGAGCCCGGTTGTAGAAGAATCGCAGCGACTAAAAGAACACTAACTAAAATATGAAAAGTTAAAACCAGACCTGACATTTATTCTCCAATCCCTAGAATAACCTAGGCCGGAAGGCAAGGAAACCAAATACCCCTTAGAAGCCCAAGTGGAGGGCAGTTTTAGCCTGAAGAAGTTTATGGATTTCTCTGCATTGATCTACGAGATCTAGGTAGTCAGACTGCAAGAGCGCCTGGGGACCATCACTTAAGGCTTGCTCTGGTTGACAATGGGTTTCTATCAGCAAACCATCGGCACCGACAGCAACGGAGGCACGTGCGCAAGGCAGAACGCTGTCACGACGACCTACCGCATGACTGGGATCAACAAAAATTGGTAAGTGAGTGAGCCTTCTTGCAGCAGGTATGACTGATAAATCAAGGGTATTTCGGGAATGATCAGACCACGTTCGAATCCCGCGCTCACACAAGATCACTCGAGAGTTACCCTCACTCAGAATATATTCAGCTGCCAAGAGCCACTCGTCTAGTGAAGCTGAGTTACCGCGCTTGAGGAGAATTGGCTTGAGAGAGCGGCCAGCGCGCTTGAGTAGGCTGAAATTTTGCATATTTCGAGCCCCAATTTGAACAATATCGGCTACTGCCTCGACCTCATCAAAAGTCATATTATCCAAACATTCAGTGACGATCCCAAGCGAAAATTCTTTTTTGACCTCGGCAAGAAGCGCAAGGCCCTCAATCCCAAGACCCTGAAATGCGTAGGGACTTGTTCGGGGCTTGAAGGCTCCGGCGCGAAATAATTTGACACCGGATTCTGCTACATATCGTGCGATCCCAAAGAGTTGGTCTCGCGACTCCACGGCACAGGGTCCCCCGACTAAAGACAGAGAGCCATCACCGATCTTCAGACCGGCAACCTCAATAACGGTAGGCGCATTGACCCCCTGAATCGATGCATATTTATAGGGGCTTGTAATTGGAACCGCTCGCACCACGTCCTCAAAAGCCTCTAATTGACGGACCGTGAGTTTCTTGGAAGCATTAGGAGCAACGATCGTTTGTGAAAGTGGGTCAGAGTGTGCCTGACTATCGATGCCATGATCTTTAAGAAAGGCCTGTACGCGTCGAATGGATTCAACCGAGGCTTTGACGTCTAAAACGATCAACATAGAGATCCTAAAAAATTTTGATCCAGGCTTATAGGTTAGCGTCGATAAATAGTTCGATCAAAGTATTAAAATGATCGAATTCTAGACTTGCAGATCCTACTAGCGCCCCACTGATATGATCGAGATCGAGAATAGAAGAAAGATTCCGAGCATTCACGCTCCCACCATAGAGAATCGGTATACCAGCGGCTTCGACGGAGCCAAAGGCGGTATCTAAATGTTGTCGGATATAGGTCGATACTTTATGAATATGTTGGGGCGCCGCATCACGACCCGTACCAATGGCCCATTGGGGTTCGTAGGCCACAATCAACTGCGTCGGAGGAAAATCTTTCAAAATTTTTACTTGGTCTTTCAGGAGATAGTCGAGATCCCGATCAGACAGATCGGACGTCTCTTCTCCTAAGCAATAGATGGCCCGCATCTTTAGATGCTTTAAAATATTGATTTTTTTAACTAAAGTCTCTGGGGTCTCATGATAGATGCTTCGTCTTTCGCTATGCCCAATAATCGATCCCCGAGCACCACAGTCCAGGATTTGTTGCGCACTCACTTCTCCCGTGTGAGCTCCTTGAGATGCCTCGGATATATTCTGTGCATATAAATCGAGTGGAGCTAAAGTCTGGGTAAGTTGATCCCGACAACTCTGAAGATATGGAAAAGAAGGAGCAAATCCAATATGCAGGTGGTCCGGGCGCTTTTTTCTGAGCACACTCGATTGACTGAGTTTAGAGATATAACTACGAATTTCCGAATCTAAAAGATTCATTTTGAAATTTGCAATGAGATGATGATGCATCATATGCTTTCAGTCTATCTAAAGTCCTAACATTTAATGAGATTGACAAGCCCCGGGAGTTTCATCCCACTTAAATACTCGAGACTAGCGCCTCCCCCGGTGCTCATATGCGAAATTTGATTTGCCACCCCTGCGAGATTAATAGCCGCTAAACTATCGCCTCCTCCTACTGCTGCATACGCCCCACTCTCACACTGCAAAGCAATCTGCTCCGCGATAGCCAATGTCCCGGTTGAATAAGTAGGTTCCTCAAACCAACCCATGGGGCCGTTCCACAGTATGGTGGCTGCTTTCTGAATTTCTTCACTATACGACGCAATCGTTTCGGGACCAATATCTAATGCTTTACTATCGGCGGGGACTTCCACGTCTTCCGTGATACTAGCCAGTACTTCACTCCCTTTTGGAGGAGAGGTAATATGGTCGATTGGAAGATGGAGGTGAGTAGAGCTCGATTCAAGAAGCCCCAAAATCTCTTCAGCTTGTTCCATGCTGCCTTCGTGGATCAAGCTCGATCCAATAGACACTCCTTTCGCCTTTAAAAAAGCATAAGCCATGGCTCCACCAATGAGAATATGATCTGCTTGATTGATGAAATGTTTAATAAGCGAGATTTTGTCTCCAATCTTTGAGCCACCAAAAATACAAATTAGAGGTTTTCGTGGATGAAGAATACGATTGAGTCCTTTAATTTCCTTTTCTATCAAAAAACCTGCGGCAGTATGATCAGATTTGAAATAGCGAAGGGCAGAAACCACGGAGGCATGGGCCCGATGTACGGCGCCAAAAGCGTCGTTGATATAAAAGGGGGCTAAGGAGGCATAAAATTGACCTAAGGATTCATCATTCTTGGTTTCCCCCGGATAAAAGCGCACATTTTCTAACAACAGAATTTGACCCGGATTTAGTTTCTGCGATCTTGCGTGGGTTGCATCTCGATCGTGAAAAGCGTCCAGCTGAACGTCGTATCCTCTTTTTTTTAGATCCTTTTCAATGGGGTCAAGTGAAAATGGAGACTCAAATCCGGATTTAGGTCGACCAAGATGAGAGGCTAAAACAATGGAGCACCCTTGATGGAGAAGGAAGTCGATTGTGGGGATAGCTGCGTCGATTCGGCTAAAATCTTGGATTACCCCATCTTTTAGTGGGACATTAAAATCGCACCTCAAAAAAATACGCTGATGAGCGAGGGCTAAATCCTGTGGGAGTCTTAGATCCATGGAGGCCTCAATTCTAGTTTATAAGTGTTGATAAATTCCAATCCACCTAGGCGCTGCGGGGTGAAAGCCGATGCCGTCATATCCCCCTAGGCTTAATTTTAATCTCAGATCAGAGGCTTCCATTAAGTGGTTCATCTCATCGGGATGGTAGAGCCGAATCCGCTCCTGGATACGCCTTTTAGCCCCGGTTGACTTTCGAGTGATCAAAATATCTTTGGTGAGTAACGAGCCCTCCAGGCGTCGCTGATTTGAGACATGATAATGCTCTGTTTCTTGAGTATCTTCGGCCACTAAGGATTGGCGAACAAGAGTTTCATTAAGCAAGTCCACTAAGAAATAGCCCCCAGGCTTCAGAATCTTGCCAACCTTTTCGATGAGTAACTTATTGTTGGAGTCATCGAAGTATCCAAACGAAGTAAACCACATGAAGACAGCAGACAGGGAAGACGGTTTTAGGGGAAGGTTGAGCATATTTGCACAGAACACTTGGGATCGAACGGATGACGGAGCTTTCTTTAATAAAGTCAAAGATAAGTCCATGCCAAATGCCTCCGAGTGTAGTTCCGATAAAAACGCGAGATGTCGTCCTTGTCCACAAGCCAAGTCAAGTAGAGGCCCGTTTGGCAGAGAAGACATGAGGGGAAAAATAGAGGCGATCGCTTCCCGCGCTTCTGCTTGATTGCGATGCGGATAGAGCTCGAGATAGACTTCATCGAACCAATTTTCATACCATTCGGCCATGTCCAATTCTAACGCGATACAATGAGGACATTATGAACCGCCCTGAGCGTCTTGAGGACCAAATACAGTTTCTTATCTCTAATTTAATTCAGAGGGAAATTCGAGATCCAGATCTAGGGTTTTTAACCGTCACTGCGGTACGTCTTTCTCCCGACAAAAGTCAGGCAAAAGTCTACTTCACTGTTCTCCCGATGAATGGCCAACCCCATGAACAACAGGTGATCGCGACGCTTTCTATTCTTAATAAATCCAAGGGATTTCTTAGAAGTCGAGTAGCGGCTCGTCTAACGATACGCAGAGTCCCCGAACTTCACTTTATCTTCGATGAAAGTATTAATGAAGGTAATAAGATCGAGAATATTTTTTCTGAGATTGAGAAAGAGCGCAGTGCGCGATCTTCACTTGAGGGCGAATGAAATCAGGTCTCTATCTTGTCCATAAGCCTGTGGGACCCAGTAGCGCTTCTTTAGTTCGAACTTTTCAAAAAAGACTTAAAGATGCGGGACTTGAACTTGCTGTTGGCCACGGCGGAACACTCGACCCCTTTGCAAGCGGACTTTTAATAATCATGGTCGGCCAGGCTACACGTCTCATGGAACTTTTTCATGGACTACCCAAGGGGTACAGTGCGGAGGTCTCCTGGGGAACTGAAACGGATACCGGCGATCATCACGGCACGGTTATACGAAGCTCAGAATTTATACCATCTCCTCAGGAAGTACAAAAATACCTATTATCCTCGTCCGGATGGATTAATCAAATTCCTCCCGCGACCAGCGCAAAAAAAATCAAAGGTGTTTCCGCTTATAAACTAGCCCACCGCGGAGAAAAGGTTGTTTTACCGGCCTCTTCTGTCTACCTTCATGAAGCAAAATTAACTCATCCTCAGTCGAGCCATCAAATTTCTTTAGTCTGCAAGGGTGGCTTTTATGTTCGTAGTTTTGTACGCGACTTGGGAATTGAACTAGGATCTGCTGCACATCTATCTTCGCTTCATCGAACTTTCATTGGACCCTGGGAGTGCCCTTCCGAGGGAACTGAAATTTTCCTTGAGGGCTCCCAGTTGATTCCTTGGTACCCAAGACTTCAATTGACCGAAGAAGAATTTAGAGCACTTTCCTTTGGACAAAGAATTATGAGCAGACCTTGCACACCTCCCGACTACCCACTTCCTAATGGGTTCCCGAGTCTGCCTCCGGTGATTCGGGGAATATTTCAAAATCGCTTAGTCGCTCTCATACACCCAGAAGGCGATCAGTTTAAAGCCTTCGCAAATTTGAGAGGGGGTCTCTAGCGTGAAGCCCAGTTTAATTTTTCCCTTAGCAGGGTGAAATAATTCAGGTTGGGTTCCTGGAGAAGGGTGATTTTAAGCTCACTTTTTTCTACAATCACAAAATCAGAAGTTAGCAGGGGGTAACCCACTTGACCGTCTAAAGTCAAAAAGGCCTCATCTGAGGATTGGAGTCCGACCTTAACCATCGTTTCACCCTTTAAGACGATGGGACGCCAAGAGGGAGAATGAGGGCAAATAGGGGCAAGGAGGCAGGCATCCAATTCGGGTTGGACTATCGGCCCTCCGGTCGAAAATGAATACGCGGTAGATCCCGTCGGGGTCGAGATGACTAGACCGTCAGCTCGGAGGGTGCCGATTTCCGACCCCTGAACACTTAGATCCATCTCGATCATCCGAGCGAGGGAGCCCTTGGATATGACAACATCGTTCAGAACTATTCCTTCGGCTATCAAATTCTGAGATCGGAAAAGTTTAACCCCGAGTGTGTGTCGATTATCAGAAACCAACTTTTTTTCAAAATAGTGGTCGATTAATAAACGAGCTTGCGGCGCTGCGTTTGAAGCGATAAAGCCCAATGAACCCAGATTGATGCTGACGATAGGAACCCCTCGCGATCCGAATTCTCTGGCAGCGGATAATAATGTCCCGTCCCCACCTAAGCACAAGCATAATGTGGGCACCTCGCTCCGAGATGAGTGAGTCTCTAGGGTGCTGTGTATCTCGGCCTTTTGCCACGACTCAAGCAGGGCAGGGTCGGAGGTGAACTTCCAGCCCTTAGACTCAAAAGGTGGAATCACCTGGGAGAGAACCTGAGGCAAAAGGTCTGATTTTATTTTAGCAACGATGGCTAGTAATGGCTTTGACATCTCCTCTAGTTTAGCAAGAGCTTATATATCTATGAGGTATCATAAAAAGATCGCTCAATTAAATAGGAAAAAGATTCAAATGCGTGTCAAACGTTACTTTGCCCCCGTTTTGTTGTTGTGCTCCTTTGGCTTGACTCCCCCTCTTCACATCGGTCTCTCGGGTGTCGATGATACCCAAGAGTTCCTAAAGCTCTTCGCCCTTCGAACTCCCAAGACAATTACCAAGGTTTTAGATCGGACAGGCAATACTCTAGGAATTTTTTCAGAAGAAAATCGAATTATTATCCCCTATGGAGATATCCCCAAGGGATTCGTGGATGCCCTTGTCGCAACGGAAGACGCTGCTTTCTGGACTCATAATGGAGTCTCCGTGAAAGGCCTTTTTCGGGCAGGTAAAAATTTTATTCTGTCTCTTGGCACAAAAAAACAGGGCGGGTCGACAATCACGATGCAATTAGTCAGAAATGTAACCCGTAAACGACAGAAGAAAATAACTCGTAAGCTCCAAGAGATTAATCTTGCTCTTGCGCTCGAAAAGAAATATTCGAAACAGCAGATACTGGAACAATATGCTAACGAAGTGTATTTCGGTGGCGGTCGTTACGGTGTTGAGTCAGCAGCTCAATTCTATTTTGGTAAAAGCGCCTCGCAAATGAGCCTCGAACAATGCGCTCTTTTGGTTGGGCTTGTCCAGTCTCCTGAGCGCTATTCCAAAATGCTCTTGGGTAAAAGTAGCAAGGATCGTCAATTTGTAATAGATCGACGAAATTATGTGCTCGATCGGATGGTCATCGAAGGTTACATCAAGGAAGCCCAAGCCGCTATCCTAAAGAAGCGTCCCATTGTGACCGCTCGAGAGAACTCAGCCGGAGAGACCATTGGGGCTTATGCCATCGAAGAGGTTCGCAAATATCTTTACGCAAAGTATGGAAAAGACATGGTGATGAACGGCGGCTTAGAAGTCACTACTACCATTGATTCGCTCTGGCAACTTGCTGCCCAAGAGGCTGTACAAAATGGAATTCGTTCTGTGGATCGTCGCTTAGGTTATCGGGGACAAAATTTAAAGCAAGTTAAAAATATTATGCAAAGTCACTTTATAAGTTGGGACCAATACATCTCTAAGGGAACTCAAGTTGATGGTGTAATTTTGGGGTGGGAAGGGGATCAATTAAAGGTCAGAATCGATAAAACTCAAGTGGCTGTCAGCCGTGCATCTATGGATTGGGCGGGCGCTAAAGTGGATAAAGTCTTAACGCGAGGAACGGTGGCTAAATTCATCGTCACTGAAGCCGATGGTGGTGTTCCACTTCAAATCGAATTAGACCAAGAACCCTCCATACAAGCGGCTCTTTTAGCGGTAGATCCTCTTACGGGTGAAATCCGGGCAATGGTGGGAGGCTACGACTTTAATCGATCCAAATTTAACAGAACCACTCAAGCTAAACGCCAAGCCGGATCAATGCTGAAACCATTTATTTATGGTGCAGCTTTTGAAAACGGGTTGGCCCCCAATTCTATCGTCCTCGATGTACCTACTCGTTTTGTTAGTTCCCAAGAGTTTGCTATTGGTCCAGTAAAATCCGATGGAACCTTCGATTACAAACCCCTTTACGGAATATCTAAAGTTTATGAACCCAAAAATTATAAATTTGACTACGCTGGCCCCCTGACCATATGGGAATCGCTGGCAGAATCGAGAAATATACCGGCAATGCGAACTTATACTCAAGTAGGTCCACAAAAAGTAATTGATTTTGCGCAACGCTGCGGGATCGAGAGTAATTTACCTCTACTCCCTAGTTTGGCTTTAGGGAGCCCCGAGGTATCCTTAGCAGAATTAGTCCGAAGTTATTCAACGATTGCCAATCGCGGTCTTCGATCTCCTAAGCCTTTCCTGATCCTTAAAGTGAAGGACCGAGAAGGGAAAATTCTTGAGGAGGTTTTGCCTCCCACCGCGGAAAGCGTAGTGGACTCTCAAACAGCCTTTCAGGTCATCCAATGCATGCAAGGGGTAGCTCGAAGAGGAACGGCGGCAAAAACAAACGAACTAGGCTGGCCGGTAGCCGGAAAAACGGGCACTACGGATAACTATACCGATGGTTGGTTCGTCGGATTTTCCACTAAGGTTGCCTTCGGAGCCTGGGTTGGCTTTGATGAAAAGAAGACTATTTTTCCAGGAGCCGATGGCGCCACGGTTGCTCTTCCGATTTGGATAGAGTTTGCCAAATCCATTTTGCCGACTACTCTCCGAGAGGATTTCATCGCTCCCGAAGGAATGCTCACGGTCGATATTGACCAGACTACAGGCAACCTGGCCTCGGGGCTTAATGAAAAAACGATCAATGGCCTCGCTTTCAAGCCCGGCCAGCAACCTACTATTAAAGCAGATGCCAGTTCTATTCAAAGTGTGAAGCGGAGCATAGCAAAAGCGGGTTCTCAAAAGCCAGAAACAATCCTTTGGACACCTAATAAATAAACTAAATTAGGACGCGCTGAATTTTTTCTTAAAGCGTGATGGTTTTCCACCAAACTTCTTTTTTCGATCAAATTTTTTATCGTGCGGACGAAAGGGACGCTTTCGGTCAGGTTTATAGTCAGATTCCGAGGGTCTTTCGATCGACGGCAGGGCGGTTACCCCACTCATTTCTGTCATTCCTAGGAGTCCTGCAATCAGGTTTTCAGGTGTATCGGATTCAAGCAGAGTTCGTGCGCTTTCAAGCATAGAGGGAGTGATTTTGGCTTGAATTCTATCCAGGAGGCCAATGGATTTTGATTTCATGACTTCAACTGGGTCGGGGACATTTCTCCATTGAAGTTGAAAGCCTAATCGTTTCGACCAAGATCGTAAGAGTTGAGACTCTTTTCTATTTACTAACGCAACGCTGACGCCCTTAGCACCAGCACGCCCCGTTCGTCCGCTTCGGTGTATGTAATTCTCCATTTGATTGGGAACGCCAACATGAATCACCATGGGTAAACCACTAATATCCAAACCTCTCGCAGCAACATCAGTAGCCACAAGGTACTTTAATTTACGATGTTTAAACTTATCCAAGACTCGGGTTCGAGAGTTCTGCTTAAGATCTCCGTGAAGAAAAGCAGCGCTGAGACCTAACGCATTCAATTCATCAGAAACTTGTTCACATTTGTGCTTGGTCTTACAAAATATTAGCGCTGCATGAGGTTGATCATGGGCGACCAAATTAACAATGGCATGAACTTGCTGCCGATCTTCAACTTGTATGGGCGTATGTTCAATATCAATATGGCTTCCGGTACCCGACTCCGTAGCTTGGTTAAAGAGAAAAGGGTCTTTCAGGAATCGGTTTGAGAGTTTTTTGATGGGAAGAGGAAGAGTCGCTGAAAAGAGAAGAATTTGAGGCTTGCCTTTAATTTTAGTTAAAATTTTCTCAACATCTCCCAGGAAGCCAACGTTAAGCATTTCATCACACTCATCTAAAACAATGTGCTTGATGTCAGCCAATTTGAGGGTACCTCTCTCAACATGATCAAGAACACGGCCCGGGGTTCCCACAATAAACGATGCTCCCGTCGAAAGTGCTTTAAGTTGGGGCACATAGGAAACTCCTCCAACTAGAAGCGCAATCGGGATATTTGGTTGTAGAATCCGCACTTCTGCATGAACCTGTTGCGCTAGTTCTCGCGTAGGGGTGAGGACAATGGTTTGGGGCTTGGAGGCTGGATGTCCCCGATGAAGGAGGGGAAGGGCATAGGCTAAAGTTTTCCCTGAGCCTGTCTGACTTTGTACAAGTACATCGCGACCCAAGAGTGCCATCTCAAAGGTGGAGGCCTGAACGGGTAAGGGATTCGTAAATCCACGTCGTTTTAATATCGTTAAAAAAGGCTCTTTGCAACCTAGCTCGATAAACGTCATAGTGCTCAATGGAACTCCAACCCATCCAAGTTGCCATGAACATTAGTGTTAGGCATTATGCTTGGCTGCTTACCTTTAGTCTCTCATGTATTGTTGGATATTGAGTTAAAGACCCCAAGGTACTATTCCGGAGTCATTGTGAAAAGTTGTCATGCTCTGCAACAATGATCTTTATAATCTCTCGGTGTTATGTGGCCTTTCCATTCGATTCCTTTAAGATCGCGACAACTTCCTTGTCTCCTCAACTGGTGATGGCACCGCTGCATGAAATAACCGATCAGCCCTTTCGGCGCTTCATGCGAGAGATCGGTGGCCCCAGCCTGGTCGTGAGTGAAATGATCAGTTCAGAAGCCTTGATCCGTAAAGCCCGAAAAGCTGAACGAATGATGGCAGGCTCGGAAGATCGGCCGCTCTCGATGCAAATTGCTGGCAGCTCCCCCGAAGTGCTAGAGACTGCATCTCAAATATGCGAATCCGCGGGTGCAAATTTTGTGGATTTAAATATGGGGTGTCCTGCAAGTAATGTGACGAGCGGAGGGGCTGGATCGGCGCTTCTAAAAGATATTAAATTAGCTGAGCAATGTTTGAGAGCCATGGTGCGATCCGTATCTGTCCCGGTCACGGTGAAGATGCGAGCAGGTTGGGACCAGTCCCAAAAAGATCGATCTGAATTTGTTGACTTCCTTAAAATGTTTGAGGCAGTTGGTGTTCAAGCCGTCGCCATTCATCCCAGAACTAAAGCCCAACAATACGAGGGTTCCGCTGACTGGTCGATTATCCGCACGGCAGTCGAATCACAGATGTCTTTCCCGATTATCGGCAACGGAGATGTAATTACACCTGAAGATGCTTATCGAATGCATCGAGAAACAGGTTGTCAGGCTGTCATGATTGGTCGAGGGGCTCTATATAATCCGTTTATTTTTCAACAGATCCTTGACCCCTCTCTTAGAATCACATCTGAAATGAGAATTCAAGCCATGACTCGCTTTCTTAACATTCTTATGGAATTGTTGGAGCCTCGCGAAGCTCTGCATAAAATTAAAAAGATTGGCTCGTGGTTTACGAAGGGCTTACCTGGAGGGGTCAAGTTTAGACAAAAGCTAAATAGTTGCCATGATGCAGGGGAATTGATCCACGCCATAGAAGAATTAAAGCACGCCCCAGTACTTCAAGAATCATTATTACCTAAGTCCTAAAATAGGTCGGGTGCCTCCGGGGAGTACGTCCGAAGTTGACCATAACTTCTGAAGATCGTCTGTCGCTTGGCGAGCAGATTCGAGTCCATTCAGCCCCTGTAGCCGATAGGCGAGCCACGAGGAAGATAAGAAACACCCCGTCCCCCTTGGTTTCACAGGATTTCGTTCATGGGTAGCAATCGCAACACAGTCGTTATTGGTGATCCAATAATCCCTGATCGACTCACCCATTCCGTGACCTCCTTTAAGCCACAGACACGAAAAGCCAAGATTAAAAATTGATCTCGACGCATTTATAAGATCCTTAGGTTCCATCGAATCTGTCGCTGAGGTAAGGGCTTTAAACTCAATCCAATTTGGACTGATTACCCAATCACAGTCTGATCGTCGAGCTGAACCGATCTGTTTTGCCATATCCAATAGGGATCCGTTGGAATGAAGTCCGACGCCTTGTGAGGGATTGAGAATCGGGTCCCAAATCAAATATCGAGGCGGTAAATGAGCGAGCTCTCCCATTAATCGGGAAAGCTCATCTGCAGAAATAGCGAGAAGGCCCAGTTTCGCCCCCCAGGTACCCGGAAGTATAGGGGCCAGTTTGGAAAAGGTAGTTGCAGGGGCACAGGCAGGGCTTTTAATTTCAAAACATTCATCACTGCTTTGAACCGTCTCGGAGGTTAGAACGGCCATCACGTGGAGCGGATGGTCGTAGAGAGTACTGAGATCCCTTAGAAGCCCAGCACCTCCGGAGGGGTCTAGACCGCTAAAGCAGACGGCTGTGGGTTTATGAGTAACCATAGATATATAGTATTGTGACTGCTTCTTTGTAAACTTCTTTAATGAGCTTTCCCTACCTAGCCTCTATATCTTATGTTGGAACTCAATACTCTGGCTTTCAAATACAGCCGGCTCTACCGACTATTCAGGGAATGCTTTGGGGCTCTCTTAAAAATTTAGAATCCACTATCGGACTTCCGTATGGAGCAAGTCGAACAGACGCTGGTGTCCACGCCCAAGATCAAAAAATATTTTTTAAAACAGAGAAGTCATGGGATTCCGCGGTATTAAGAAAAGCCATTCAGGCCTATCTTCCTGAGGATATTCAAATCAATACCGTTCACTCCGTCCCCGAGGATTTCGCCTTTCGAAAAGCCATTGTAGCCAAGCGCTACTGCTATCGCCTTTCTCTTGGAGGGCGACGAAATCCCATGGAAAATTTTCACCGTTGGCATATTCCCGGTTCATTTCAACTCGACCTTCTTCGAATAAACGAGGTGCTCAAGTGTTTATGCGGGACCCATGATTTTAGTTCTTTTCGCGCCTCCGAATGTGTCGCTCCGTCACCCATCAAGACCCTTTATCGTTTTGAGGCCCTTGAAGATGATCAGGGGTTAAGTATCCGCTTTGATGGAAATCAATTCTTGATGCATCAAGTCAGAATTCTGACCGGTACGCTCATTGAATTTATAAAAAACAAACTTAGTGCCAATGATCTTCGATCAATTCTTGCTGAAAAGGATCGAACTCGGTCAGGACCTACGGCACCCCCCCATGGTTTGACTCTCGAAAAGATTTGGTTAGATCCAAAGACGGGCTTAAGTGAACCGTTCGAGATTCCTAAAGCTTAGTTCGGCCTTGAAGTGACTGCCCCAAGGTTAATTCGTCGGCGTATTCAATGTCGCTTCCAAAGGGAAGGCCCAGAGCAATGCGACTCACAGCGCAACCTGATGATTTAAGTGTTTTGGCAAGCCAAGAAGCGGTCGCCTCACCGTCCACTGTAGGATTTGTTGCAATGATAACTTCTTGATAGGGATGATTGAGGAGGCGCGCCTCTAATTCTTTGATCCTTAAGTGCTGAGGCCCGACTCCTTTCAAAGGTGAAATAAGCCCTCCTAAGGCATGATAGTGTCCTCTGTACTTTTCAGATTTCTCAATGGTTAAAATATTGGACGCCTCAGCTACGATCAGGAGTAAAGAAGCGTCTCGTTTGTCATCGGTACAGATAGCACAGGTCTTCTGGTCTGCAAAGCCACCACACAGACTGCAAAAGCATAATTTTTGAGAGGCATCGCTGAGCACGGAGCCAAGGCGACTCATGGAAGCAGCGCCGTCTTTGAGAAGGGAAATCACCATTCGTTGAGCCGATTTACGACCAACTCCCGGCAGGGACTGAAGAGCTTCAACAACGGACTCTAGCGCTTGGGGAAGTTTCATAAACGGATAGGACCTTTGGTAGGAGGTGAATCTGATTCAAAGTTTATAGTGCATGAATCAGTTTTGAAAATGTTTAAAAGTACAGTCCACGACCTTCTGACCGGTCGAATCTAGTAAATAGGCATTCTGATAAGCTTCCACTTGTCCAATTTGTTGAAATGGATAAGAAAAACGTTGATTTAATTCTTCTAATGACAGTGAAGAAGTAAACAATCGGAGATAGTCCTCGCCTCCATGAAGTTCCGATTCATTAAAGGATCGAGTAAGGCGTACCGTCTTCTGATTGATCTCCGCGAGTACCCCTAAATCCTTAGAGAGCCCATCCGATATATCGATACAAGCGTGAATTTGAGGGATCTTTGCCAATCCTACCCCAAGTCCCAAATTGATGTGAGGATCAAGATGGTGAGATAAGCCCGGACTGCACGATTCTCTTGTCCAGCGCTCTCCCGATCGCAATGCGCGTAAGCCTTGATCACTCAGTCCTAGAGGTCCGTCGATGAAGACCCCGTCACCCACTTCAAGACCTAATCGAGTCAGATGTCGATCGGCGTAGCCCCAAACCGTTGCTGTTAAATGAAGTCCTCGAGGACTTCCAAAGGTATCTCCGCCAATCACCTTAATCGAATATTCGCGCGCACAGGCACCCAGGCTTTTCAGAAAAGTATCAATCCAAGTTTCTTCAAAATGGGGAGGTAAGCCCAAGTTAAAAGTAAAAGCGAAGGGCGTCCCACCGGATGCATCAATGTCGGAGAGGTTCATTTTTAGGAATTTTCTAGCTAGAAGATGCGGCGGGTGCCAATCCAGACAAAAATGGGTATCTTCTTGCATAGAGTCCGTGGAAACCACGATCTTTTGTCCAGATTCTACTCGAAGAATACCGCAATCGTCCTCTAAAAATTCCCCTCCAGGGAGAAGCCCTCTTACCTTCTGAATGATTGAGTTTTCTGTCCACTTTGCCATGTTGTTATCTTGACTTCCTTTTAAAAAAACTAATGAGAAAAAAACTCAAAATTCGATAAAATGAGAATGTCCCAGGAGCAAACATGGCAATTACCTCAGTTTGGATTGAAGAAGGCTGTATTGTTTGCAATGCATGCGAAGCCGAATGCCCCGATGTGTTTCATGTGACCGATACTACTTGTACCATCCGCGATGGTGTTCGCCAAGATGGTGTGGAATCAGAAAATCGTGATGAAAAAGCTGAGCTCAATACTGACCTACAAACCTCACTTGAAGACAGTATTATTGCTGCGGCCGCGGGGTGCCCCGTTGAAGTGATTAAATACAACAAAATCTAAGTTTCTGGCTTATTTGGAAACTTATTAAGATCCTTGGGATAACCTAAGAGAGCGGGATCTTTGTTGCGTGAAGGAAGTCTATGTTAAATCAAATTCAAGCTGATTTGAAAAAAGCGATGCTTGAAAAAAATAGCCTGCACGTACAAGTGCTACGCATGGTCCTATCAGCCCTCAGAAATGAAAGCATTGCAAAGGGGCTTGGTCCCCAAGGTGAGTTAACGTCTGCAGACTGTATGAGTGTCATTAAAAGACTTGTCAAGTCTCGTCAGGACAGTATTGACCAATTCAAAAGTGTCGGACAGCAAGAGAGAGCAGCCACTGAGCAACAAGAAATCAATATACTTCAAGTCTATTTACCCAAGCAGATGACTGAAGTCGAGTTGCGCCTTGCGATCGAGGTAGCTATCAAAACGACCCAAGCTCAAAATGTCAAGGATCTCGGAAAAGTTATGAAATTTCTGCAGTCCGAATATGCAGGAAACTATGATGGAAAATTAGCCAGCACTCTTGTTACACAACTTCTAGTTTCATAACCCCTATGCGCCAATCCAAATTTTTATTTCAAACTCACCGAGAAATTCCCAAAGATGCTGAGGTCATTAGTCATCAACTAATGATGCGGTCAGGCATGCTTTTAAAACTGGCTTCAGGAGTCTACAGCTACTTCCCTTTACTTTTTAGAGCGATTCAGAAATTTGAATCTATCGTTAGAGAAGAATTAGAAAAATCAGGTTGCCAAGAAATTCTGATGCCCTTTGTTCAACCGTCTGACCTTTGGACTGAAAGCGGACGATGGGGAGCCTACGGAAAGGAATTACTTCGGTTTCAGGATCGAAAAAATAATGACTTTTGCTTGGGTCCCACCCATGAAGAAGTTGTCACGGACATGGTTCGGAAGACCATTAAAAGTTACAAACAGCTTCCCATTAATGTATTCCAGATTCAGACGAAATTTAGAGATGAAATACGTCCGCGTTTTGGCCTTCTTCGGGGGCGAGAATTTATCATGAAGGATGGCTATTCCTTCCATACCGATGACGCGGATTGCGACAAAGAATATTGGAATATGTTTGAGACGTATAAGCGTATATTTACCAGAGTAGGGTTAACGTTTAGAGCTGTAGAAGCGGACAGTGGTGCCATCGGAGGATCATTTACCCATGAATTCCATGTCTTAGCTGAAAGCGGAGAAGACTCTATCCTCAGTTGTAATCACTGCGACTACACGTCCAATATTGAAAAAACAGAATGCCGCCTTCTCTCGAAAACCCCCGCTAATCCCGTACCTTTAAAACCGAATCATTTTTATACGCCCGGTGTCCTGGGGCAAGTCGAGCAAGCCCGCCACATGGTGGACAGCGCCCATCCGCAAGGGATGCCCTTAGCTCAAACCACTAAACTCTATCTAATGAAAGTTATTGACCTAGCCAATCAAGAATCCGTTTGGGGAGCCGTGATTGCGGGATCTCATGAGCTTAATTTAGTTAAAATGAAAAATACAATAAAAGCCCAATCAATAGAGCCTTTAGATCTAACAGTTGCAGAAACATTGACGCAATGTAAGTCAGGATTTATGGGTCCCGTTGGCTTAGATCAAATCAACTTCATTGTAGATCAGGAGTTAAAAGGGCAAACGAGTCTTACGTGTGGTGCTAATAAAACCGATTATCATCATTTTGGCTTTACCCCGGAGCGCGACATCAAAAATCTTCATTGGGGTGATATTCGCAATGCAGAGGCTGGAGATCGATGTGGACGATGCGAGCAAGGAACGTATTTAGCCTTTCGGGGAATTGAAGTGGGCCAAGTTTTTAAATTAGGCCTCAAGTATTCTCTTCCTATGAAATGTAATTTCTTGGATATGAACGGAAAAGATAAGCCCATGGTGATGGGTTGCTATGGAATCGGAATTACTCGAACAGTCGCGGCAGCCATCGAGCAAAATCACGATGCCGATGGTATTGTTTGGCCGACTTCGATTGCTCCCTATCATTTCCACATACTAAATCTAGATTCGGATAGTCCCGAAACTTCTAGGGTAGTCAACAGTTTGGAGACCTTCCTTAAAAATGAAGGGATCGAATTTTTGATTGATGATCGATCGGCCCTAAGCCCAGGGGCTAAATTTAAAGACGCTGATCTTTTAGGACTTCCCTATCGAGTTACCGTGGGTTCCAAGGGCCTGAACGAGGGGATCGTTGAAATAAGAAATCGAAAAACGAAAGAAGTCCAAAAAATCTCAATTGACCTTCTTCATGCAAAGATTCTTGAGATTAATCAAAATCTGAATTAATTAAGTTCAAAAGCATTGAAGAAGTATGAAACTTCAAAGGCTGCACTGGCAGGCGAATCCGATCCATGGGTGGCATTGCGTCCAATGGAAGTACCAAAGCGTTTTCTCATGGATCCTTCAGCGGCATTGGAGGGATTTGTTGAGCCCATGAGATCTCTCCATCGCTTAATTGCATCATCTCCCGAAAGACACATTAAAATTACAGGCCCCTCGATCATGAATGCTTCTAATTCGGGATAAAACCCTTTACTTACGTGCTCGTGATAAAAACCCCGGCAGATTGCTGGGGTTAAGCGCGTTCTTTTAAGGCCGATAATCTGGAGTCCAGAATCCTCGATGGCTTGAAGAATCTGCCCAGAGACTCCTGCAATCACGGCATCGGGCTTGATGATGGCGAATGTTCTTTCTAGAGCCATTTAAATTCTCCTTTTGATTCAAATTAATTTTCGCAGATTTTGATTGCCATGGGAAGTTGTACTAGGCCTAGACCCCAAGATTGAAGGCTTATCTGTCACTTTCCATCGATCTGAAAGATGAATTTAGCGATACACTTAAGGATCCTAATATTAGCTGAAAGTTCACTGAGCGATGATTGATAACTTAATTAAAAAAATTGTTGGGTCTAAAAATGACCGAGAATTGAAAAGACTTTGGAAAAATGTCCAAGTCGTCAATCAGTTTGAGCCGATCCTTCAATCTTTGTCAGACCAAGATCTTCGGGCTAAAACCCCCTATTTTAAAGAATTACTGCGTCAAGGCAAAACCCTTGATGAGATCCTTCCTGAAGCTTTTGCCGTCGTCAGAGAAGCCTCCCGACGTGTTTTACGTATGCGCCACTTTGATGTCCAACTCATCGGCGGCATGGTTCTTCATGAAGGAAAAATATCAGAAATGCGAACCGGGGAGGGTAAAACGCTTACCGCAACATTACCCCTCTATTTGAATGCACTAGCAGGTAAGGGTGCCCACTTAGTTACCGTTAATGATTACCTTGCTCGACGGGATGCAGATTGGATGGGTCGCCTCTATACGTGGTTAGGTTTGACTGTGGGAGTCATTCAACACGGACTGAGCGACGATGAAAGACGAGAGGCGTATGCCAAAGATATTACCTACGCTACGAATAACGAAATAGGCTTTGATTATCTTCGCGATAACATGAAATGGGATCTTGCTGATTTTTGCCAGCGTGGCTTCCATTTCGCTATTGTCGATGAAGTGGACAGTATCCTGATCGACGAAGCGAGAACTCCTCTGATCATCGCTGGCTCAAGCGAGGAAGATACCTCTAAATACTATAAGATTGATGCCATTATTCCGAAATTAAGTCGAGATACAGATTTTAAAATCGAAGAAAAAGATCGACAAGTTGTCTTGACCGATGCCGGAATCAGACGTGCTGAAGAACTGCTGAAAGTTGGCAATCTTTATGATCCAACGAACATTGAGCATCTTCACGGGCTTTCTCAAGCCCTATTAGCGCACCACATGTATTTCCGAGATAAAGAATATATGGTGTCGAATAAAACCGAAGGCAAAGGCAAAGAGGTGGTTATTGTTGACGAATTTACCGGCCGCCTGATGCCCGGTCGACGCTGGTCTAATGGTCTTCACCAAGCCATTGAAGCCAAAGAAGGCGTTGAAGTTAATGCTGAAAACCAGACGTTAGCAACGGTTACTTTTCAGAATTTTTTCCGTATGTACAAACGTCTATCGGGCATGACTGGAACAGCAGAGACTGAAGCAAAAGAATTTTATCAAATCTATAACCTTGAAGTCGTTGTGATTCCCACGAATCAGCCCATGATTCGAAAGGACTATTCCGATATGGTCTTCGCAACAGCCGGTTCAAAGATTAAGGCGATTGTTGCCGAAGTCCAGAAACTCAATGAGATGGGACAACCTATTCTTATTGGTACTGCCAGTATTGAAAGTAGTGAAATGCTCTCGAAAGAATTAAAGAAAGCGGGCATTAAGCACGTAGTTCTCAATGCAAAACATCACGAAAAAGAAGCTGACATTATTGCACAAGCGGGTCGTAAGAATGCCGTTACTATTGCAACCAATATGGCGGGCCGAGGAACCGATATTCTTCTTGGTGGTAATCCTGAGGCGTTAGCTAAACGTGAACATCTTCAGTCCGGAATAAATATTTATGATCAGGATAATCAAGAAACCCCTGAGTATCGTCAGACTCTTGCGCGTCTTCAGGTCGAAACCGAAAAAGAGAAACAAGAGGTGATTGCGATTGGTGGTCTGCACATCCTAGGTACCGAGCGCCATGAAAGTCGACGAATCGATAACCAACTTCGTGGCCGAGCAGGGCGACAAGGCGACCCTGGTTCATCTCGCTTCTTCTTAAGCCTAGAAGATGATCTGATGCGAATCTTTGGCGGTGAGAGAATCAAGACTCTAATGAGTGCTTTTGGCCTTAATGATGATGAGCCTATCGAAAGCCGGATGGTCAGTTCCTCGATAGAGAAAAGCCAAAAAAGAGTGGAGACCCATCACTTTGAAATTCGAAAGCATCTCCTCGAATATGATGATGTGATGAACAAGCAACGTATTTTTTTCTACAATCTTAGAAATGACGTCCTTAAGGGAAATACTAAAGAATATATTCATCAAATAACCTTTGAAATCATCGAGGGCCTGCATCATCAATTCTGTGCCACAGCAGCCACGCGAAATCTACAGCATTTCTCTGATCGTTTAACGCAACTCTTCGGGACCCCGGTGATTGATCTGACAACCCTGCCAATCAATTCTCCGCAATCAGTGACTCTGATAAGCCAAGCGATGAAAGAAAAATATGATCAGAAAGAACGCCGTTTTCCATCGGCAGAAATGTTGAGATGGCATGAAAAGGTATCCATAATTCAGATCATCGATGCTGCATGGAAGCGCCATCTTCTAGTCATGGACCACCTCAAAGAGGCCATCGGATTTAGAGGGTACGGTCAAAAGGATCCTCTCGTTGAATACAAACGCGAAAGCTTCGATTACTTTCAAGAAATGCGATATGGTTTTGAGGATGAAATCATCGCGTATCTCTATCGTATTGAGCCCCAAGAAGAACAGCCCCGAGAAGAACTCCCTAAACTTACCGCTCCTAAGCGTCGTACTAATGAACTCTCGTCAGAACAATTACAAAATGAAGTTAAGCGCATCCTGAGATTCAACGCAGGCGGCCTTGATACTGAAAACTAGATTTGTTCTTTTTTGGGCCGAAGAAAATATATCGGAATACCCATTAAGACAATCATTAAGCCTGGCCAAGTGTAGCTGGGCCTAAAAATGAGCAAGGCAATCATCACCGAACCCGCTAAAAAGAGATATAAAAGGGGTGTCAAGGGGTAAGCAATCACTTTAATGGGTCGATCTAGGTCTGGCTTGCGAATTCGAAGAATAATGACCCCTAAAACCGTAAGGAAGAAAAATAAAATGGCCGCAAACATAACAAAATCAAGAAGTTGTCCATACGTCCCGGTAAGCGTGAGGATACAACTCCAAATTGCTTGATAGGCTAACCCATAGGCTGGAACCCCGTTACTATTTAGGGCTTTTACACCCTTGAAGAAAAGCCCGTCTTCAGCCATTGATTGGTACACTCGAGCGCCAGATAGGACGATTCCATTTACACAGCCAAACATGCTGATCAAAATTCCACCCGCCATGAGGTAAGCACCCGAAGAGCCCATCATTGCCTGAAGAGCCAAACTGCCAACTCGATCATTGGGGGCCGTGGCAATACCTACGGGTCCTAGAAACTTAATATAGATCAAATTGACGATGAAATAGATTCCACAAACTAAGGTTGTCCCAATAAAAAGAGACAAGGGGATCACGCGTTTTGGGTCCTTGACTTCCGATGCAACAAACGTAAGTGATTCCCATGCCGTTGCGCTAAAAAGACTGCCTGTCTGCATAATGAGTAAACTCACTAAAAAACCGTAGTACACAGAGTCTTGAGTAAAGGGGAGGGGACTTGCATCGGGCACTGTTTGGGGGCTGAGGTAAAGCCCAAAGAAAATTAGGACCGCTAAACTTGCAATCTTAATCACAGTCAGGATGTTCTGTATCCAAGATCCGGCTTTGACTCCTAAAAGATTGATAGCGGTCAGTAGTCCGATGATAGCAATGCCTGACAGTCTAGACGGGGTGAGGCCCATATCGTAGGGGCCAAGGGTAATAATGAATTGGTCCTTGATATTTAATAAAGTAAATTGATCGATATGAATTTTTGAACCCAACCATACGGTATCGGATATGCCGGGAAAGAATGTTCCTAAATATTTTCCAAAACCTACTGCAACAGCGGCAATCGTTCCGCATTCGATGACCGTAAAGAAAGTCCATCCGAAAGTAAAAGCGGTCATGGGACCATAAATTTCTTTGATATAGGAATATTGTCCTCCTGCTCTCGGGAACATTCCTGCAAGTTCGCCAAATGATAGGGCACATAAAATCGTGATGATACCGGTGAGGAGCCATCCAAGTAGTAATGAGGTTCCGGTGTGTCCAATACGAACCATATCGGCAGCCACGATGAAGACACCCGAGCCAATCATAGACCCTGCGATCAACATGACCGAAGAAAATAGCCCCATATGTCTTTGATAAGTATTGTTTGTCATCGACTGCCCCTTGTCTCGCCCCTGAGATCCATCTAAGGGATAATAAATCATTATGTCTCTAAACACCTCTAATTTGATGAAAGCTCTGCTCGTCGGCCTAGCCGTCACGGTATCAGCGGGTGCACTTTTATTGAGTCAAAGAAACGATCTAAATGAGCCCCAGGTGGTTCTGGTCAAAAAAGGAATGTCCGTCTCTCAAGTCATTCTCCAACTTAAGTCATCGAGTATTATCCGATCTGATCTTCCGATTCGAATCTGGGCAAAGTTAGATTTTAGAAAGATTCGTGAGGGTGAATACCTAATCCCCGCTCGCGCAACTCTATTCGAAATCGTCAATATTATCTGGGGAGGGCATAGCACGTTTATTGAGCTTGTCATTCCAGAGGGATCCAATAGTTGGCAGATCGAAAAACTTCTCAAAGATTATGTACCAGCGGAGCAATTCTGGTCGCTATGGACAGACCCTGAACTGATTCTTTTGACGGGTGAGCCCAAAGCTAGGACCCTAGAGGGCTTCATGGCCCCCAATACTTATTTCATCAATCGCGCCATGGAGCCAATAGACATAATTAAGATGCTCGTGAAGAACTCAAAAAAATATTATCCATCTAGTCAGATCAAAAATGGCCTCTCCAACTATGAAACACTTATCCTTGCGAGCTTAATCGAATCGGAAGCGACAGTGAATTCTGAGCGCGATCGTATTGCAAGTGTATTTCTCAACCGACTCAAAAAAGGGATGCCGCTTCAATGCGATCCGACAGTTCAATATAGTAAATACAAATTAGGATTGCCCAACCCTCTTCGTCTTGGAGGAACTGATCTGAGACGATTTCATCCCTATAACACCTATAGAATTCCAGGGCTCCCCCCGGGACCCATATGTTCCCCAAGCCTACCTTCGATGCAGGCCGCAGTTAAACCTTCAACAACTGAGGAGCTTTATTTTGTTGCTGACGGGAATGGGACTCATGTTTTTTCCTCGACTCTCGAGGAACACAGCAAGGCCGTTCAGGCCTACCGTAAGATTCAAGCTGAAAAGAAATTGAGGAATCAGGAAAATCTATGACATCCATGAGGCTCGATCAATCTTTGCTCTCTCTTGGGTTAGCAAAAGATATTAGCCACGCTCACGGCCTAATCCTAGCGGGAGAAATTTTGGTTAATAATACAGTCCAAGATAAGGTGGGAGTTTCGGTTTCGATGGATGCCGAGATTCGCCTTAAACAAGAAAAAATACCTTTTGTGAGCCGTGGGGGCTTCAAGTTAGATAGTGCTTTTAGGCATTGGAATCTTTCGGTCGATGAAAGGATTTGTTTGGACTTAGGTTCAAGCACCGGAGGCTTTACTGACTGCCTGATTCAGCGGGGTGCCCTTAAAGTGTATGCAGTTGATGTAGGCACCAATCAACTTGATTGGAAACTAAGAACTCACCCCAAAGTAGTTGCAATGGAAAATACGAATGCTCGTTTTTGGGATCCGAACTGCATACCGGACCGGATTCATTTTCTCTGTGCCGATTTAAGTTTCATTTCCCTTAAAAAAATTATCCCCTCGGTCCTGGGATCGCTTGAAAAAAAATCGAAAGCCGTGTTACTTATCAAACCTCAGTTTGAAGCCAAAAAGGAAGACGTCGGTGCTGGAGGTATTATTTCTGACACTCGAACCCACCAAAAAATTTGTGACGATCTTTTTTTATTCTTCAGTGCAACCGATCTGAAGCCCAAAGAGATCATCCCCTCTCCTATTTTGGGTCAAAAAGGGAATCAAGAATTCTTAATGCTTCTTCAGTATGATTAAATCTAACGATGCGTAAATTTGATCTTATTGTGGTGGGTGCCGGTATTAGCTCCGGATCCCTTATCTATAACCTCTTAAAGTTAGGCTTTAAGGGAAGTATTCTTGTTTTGGATCGTGGGGATAAGATTGCCAGTGGACCGACAGCTTTTAGCGCCGGTGGGTTTAGGAATCTTTGGACTACCGATATCAATCAGAAGCTCTGCTCCTATTCGATTGGGCTCTTAAAAAACTTTGCGCAAGAAATGGGTGTAGGATGTGCCTATCAAGGATCTGGATACCTCTTTACCTATTATCAAAAAGCATGGGATAAAATTCCTGCTGCTTTTGAGCAGTGGAATGCCAATGCTGTGAATTTTGAAGTACTAAAGCCCCATGAAATTGAAAATAAAATCCCCGGACTTCTGTGCGGTATCGATCATATGGATCCCGAAATAGTTGAGGCGCTTGAATTTGAGCCTATCGTGGGGGGAATTTTCGGTAAAGATTGTGGAAGCTTTGACCCTAGCCAAGCTGCAGTAGGCTATTTTGAGAGAGCGCTAAACGATTACCCGAATCCTCCTGTTATCGAGCTCAATACGGAAGTAATAAGTGTTTCTATTGTGAACGGAGTGGCGACGGGCGTGACCCTTAAAACTGCGGAAGGGGTTGAGGAATCCGTTACTGCGGGGATCGTAGCCTTGTGCACCGGTCCATGGATTAATCAAATTCTAAAGCGGTCGGGCATGGGTCAAGAGGACCTGACCCCGGTGATTGCCCAAAAAAGGATGATGTTTATTACCGAATTTCCTGGATTCCCCAACGTGGACTCTCGGTGGAAAGATATTCCACTCACAATTATTGACCAAGGTATTTACTTCAAATATGAAAGTGGAAATTTGATGATTGGTAAGGCTAGAAAAAATGAACCGGATAATTTTGATACCACTTTTGAACAGGACTACTATATTAACGAAGTTAATCTCCCCATGCAGGAAAGAATCCCTTCTGCATCCTCCTGTAAGTTGAAGTCAGGATGGGGAGGCCTTTATGATACGAATGTCCTCGACCATAATGCAATTGTGGGATGGCATGACAACTATAAGAATCTCTTGTTGCAGGTCGGTTATAGCGGCCATGGGGCAATGGAGTCCCCTGCAGTGGGGCTATGTTTAGCAGAGCTTATTTTGTTTGGCGCTTACCGAACGATAGATTGCTCTCCACTCCGATGGAGTCGGTTCAGAGAAGGTAAACTAGTTAAGGAGACCATCGTTATCTAATGTTTGATAATTTTTCACTTCCCGCCATCCTGATTTCTTATGTCGCACTCCTTTTTTCATTGAGTGTTCACGAAGCCAGTCATGCGACCGCTGCTTTTCTACTCGAGGATCGAACAGCACAAAGGTTAGGTCGTATGACGCTTAATCCCATAGCCCACATGGACCCCATTGGAACTTTTCTCTTTCCGATCATTGGTATGTCTACCGGCATACCGTTCATTGGTTGGGCTAAGCCCGTTCCGGTGAATCCCGTCAATTTAACTCGCCGTTTAAGAATGAAAACATCCTACGCCATGGTGGCTTTTGCGGGTCCTGCATCTAATTTAGTTTTAAGTCTTCTCTTCTTTTTCATCACAGTTTTTTTAATTAAGGCGTCTGTGCCAGACCTCAAAGAACAAAATATTCTCTTTGAATCCGCTCTTTCGGGTTACGCAGGGATTGAGCGATTAGGAACGATCTCAAGCCAGACGGTTCTCATTGCCCTCTCTGGCCAATGTATTTTGATAAATATGGGGCTCGCTATTTTTAATATGCTCCCGCTGGGTCCTTTGGACGGTGCTTCAGTCCTCAGAGCGTTTATCCCTGATCCTTGGCTACCCAGGTACGATCGTCTCCAACCCTATATGCAAATTGCCCTATTGATTCTTGTCTTTACGGGTTTATTTCGAATTATTCTGTACCCAATTTTTATGTTTCTAATTGGTATACTCGGTCTATTGCAAACCGTTTTCTTGGGGTAAGAATCATGGCGGTTGTTCTATCGGGTATCCAACCGAGTGGGTCCTTACATATCGGTCACCTCGTGGGTGCCCTTGAGAATTTTGTTGCCCTCCAAAAGGGAAACACAGTCTTTTATATGATTGCCGATTGGCATGCGCTTACTTCTAAATATAATCAGGCCGAGGTCATTCAGCCTTCCGTTTATGAGTTAGCCGCTACCTTTCTAGCCGTAGGTATCAACCCTGCTTCATCGTCTATTTTTGTCCAGAGTGCCGTCAAAGAGCATTCAGAGCTGCAGTTGCTTTTGAGCATGACTACGCCCTTATCTTGGCTAGAACGAGTTCCCACGTATAAAGAAAAACAAGCAAATTCCAACGCGGATCTAAATAGTTTTGGATTCCTAGGGTATCCCCTCCTTCAAGCTGCTGATATTTTGATGTATCAAGCTGATAAGGTTCCCGTTGGAGAAGATCAATTATTTCATCTCGAACTCACAAGGGAAGTTGCCCGAAGATTTAACCATATCTTTAAGACGAACTTCTTCAAGGAACCTCAAGCCGTTTTAACCCCTACAGCGAAAGTGCTAGGACTCGATGGACGAAAGATGTCTAAGACCTATAACAATTGTATTTACCTTTCGGATGAAGATAGTGCCATCAAAGAAAAATGTACTCGGCAAATGATCTCAGATCCAAAGAGGGTAAAAAAATCAGATCCCGGTAATCCGGAGGAGTGTCCTGTCTTTGGGTACCATAAAATCTTCTCATCCCAAGTTGATCAAGAAGAGATTAGTCAGGGTTGTCGCACGGCCTCAATTGGTTGTTTTGATTGCAAGATGAAGGTTGCTGAAAACCTTATCGTTAAGATCGCTCCGGTCCGAGAACGTGCCCAATCCAGCCTCAGGAATCCAAAGTCCCTAGACGATATTTTGATGGATGGAAATGGCCAGGCTCGCAAAGTTGCTCAAGGGACCATGGATAAAGTTCGAGAAATCATAAAATTACCAAAATTCTAACCCCCTCTCTTTTTCACTTGAGAATTGATCAAAAACTGAGAAACTAGAGGGGCTTCCGTAGCTCAGTTGGTTAGAGCAGCTGACTCTTAATCAGCGGGTCACCGGTTCGAGTCCGGTCGGGAGCACCAATTCACAGTATGTAGGCCGTTGGTCTTCGAAATCTATAGACCCTAATCCCAATTTTTTGCCGATCTGCCCTTCTTGATTTCAGATCGCAACTTTTTGGCTTGAATGCGGCGATGAGAAGCATTGGCTGAGACTGAGGTGGGGATTCTTATTTTAGTGGAAGCGATGGATTTAGTGATTAGTGTTATCACTTTTTCTTTTGCATCTTCAATATTCTTTAATTGACTTCGGGTTCGTTGACTCACAATGAGTACCTCTCCTTTAAGCGAGATCTTTCCCGATAGTCGCTTGAACAATCGTGTCGACTCCTCTTTTGTTAAACCAAGAATCGAAGCAAGATGAATATAAATCTTGACCTTGGTAGAGAGTTTATTTACATTCTGTCCTCCTGGTCCAGAAGAGCGTGTCGTCTCGATACGAATCGCTTGTGGGGGGACGAGTACCCTAGTGTTGATTCGGACGATATGTTGCATGGGGCCTCGACGAAACTTGGAGATAGAATAGATTAATGCTAATTTTACGCTCAATGACCCCGGAAGACGCTCCCTTGGTCGTTTCTTATATTAAAGAACTAGCCGATTACGAACGGGACCCCGATGCTGCGGTAGTCACTCCGGAGGATATTCTACATTTTGCCTTTAGCGATCATCCCTTAATCCATGTTGTGATGGCCGAATGGGGGGGCAACCCTGCAGGGTTTGCCCTTTGGTTCTTTAACTTTAGTACCTGGGAAGGGAAGGCCGGTATTTATCTCGAGGATCTCTATATCCGCCCTGAATATCGGCGAAAGGGGATAGGTAAAGCGCTTCTGATTCATTTAGCTCGCATCGCGGTTCAAAATAATTGCACCCGATTTGTTTGGCAAGTTCTTGATTGGAATGAGCCTAGTATTAATTTCTATCGTCAAATGGGCGCCAAAACTATGGATGCATGGTTAACGTGCCGAGTCGATCATGAGTCTCTCTTTCAATTGGCAAATCAACACAGTGAGCATTTGTCTTGAGTGCGCTAGAGAAGTTGATATCAATACTTACTCCTACCCTTAAAGAGCAACTTTATGGAGTAGGAGGGGCTATTCGTGACCATATTTTAAAAGGGCATGGAGCAGCGACGGCAACAGGAGATATAGACCTGGCCTGCTCGATGCCTCCAAAGGCCATGCGAGAGGCCTTTGAGCAGATCGGATTAAAAGTGATTCCAACCGGTTGGAAGCATGGAACTATTACTGTCCTCAGTGGTGACCAAAAATATGAAATTACTAGCTTTCGATCTGAAAAAGGCTATAGCGATTTTCGGCATCCCGATGAAGTCGTCTTCAATGTCACCCTCGAAGAAGATTTATCGCGGAGAGATTTCACCATGAATGCCCTTGCCATTCCGCTTGCTCGCATGTTGGATGAGTCTTGGGATTCTTTTTTAGTTGATCCTTTTGGGGGCCGGAAGGATATCCATCAAAATCTGATTCGGTGTGTGGGTAATCCAAATGAGCGATTCACGGAGGATCCCTTAAGAATGCTTCGTGCTTGTCGCTTCGCATCACAATTAGATTTTCAAATTCATCCCCTCACCCTCGAGGCGATGGCCATCAAGGCTAATCTCATCCGACACGTATCGCGAGAACGCATTGTCGATGAAATCAATAAACTCCTAGTCACCAATAATCCTAAGGGTTTTCAAGTTGCCATCAAAACAGGGCTTCTCGATGAAATATTTGAAACCAAGACTCTCTGTCGGACCTACTCTAAAAATCAACCTCTCAGGATCAAGGAATCTTGTAGCCTTGGCGAGCGATGGTTTTTACTCCTTGATTGGGTCACGAAAGCTCATGATATGAATTCACAAAAAACTCATTTTGATCAGTTTCTGAATAAATTTCCTTTGGCAAATCGCGAAAGTGACCTGATTCGCTCTTTATTTGAATCGCAATCGATCATCTCAACCATTGATCAACATGCGTCATTCCAAACTGAAGAAGAAATATACAAACTTCGTCTCGTCTTATCCCAAATCAAACAACAAGGTTTAGATCCTCTCTGTTTTTTAAGAGTCCATAGCGTTGCTGTCCCACTTTTGAATGATTTAGAATCTAGTTGGGTCAAAGTATTATCAACAAATCCTCCTCTTTTGATTGATGATCTCTCCCTAAAGCCAGCTAAAATTATCGAGTTCTACCAACTTACACCGGGAAGTTGGATTCGATCCGTTCAGGATTTCCTGTTAGACCATGTTCTGAGGAAGCCCCATGACAATAACGAGGTAACTCTCATGAATCTTCTTCATCACTTCAAAATCACGGCCTAGGTTAAGGACCGATAGAAAGTCCCCTTCTTCTATATACTCGAGAACAATTAACCCTATATTATTTAATAATTGCTTATGAAAAATGAGGAATTCACAACTTCGCACATTGATGAAGCGTTTATAGATCTTCATCAATTGTCAACAACCTATGATCCTCATTTTTTGAGCGAGCGTGATGCCGATCATTCATTTAAACTTCTCGAAAATGATCCTTACCTCAAACAAGATCGAATCCGCATGATGGGTCAATGGATTCAGGAACCCCGGTTGACCGCCTGGTATGGCGACCCTGACAAATCCTATAAATATTCAGGAAAAATAATGGTGCCCAAGCCTTGGACTCCAATTTTGCTGGAATTGAAACATAAGATTGAGCATAGAATTATCGAGATGGGTTTCAATGTCGAATTCAATAGCGTTTTAATCAATAAATATCGCAACGGTCTTGATTCGCAGGGATGGCATAGCGATGACGAAAAAGAACTCGGGCCTGATCCTGTCATTGCGTCTCTGAGTTTAGGCGCGACGCGAACTTTCCAGATTCGCCTCAAGGACGACCATAGTAAGAAAATATCCGTCTCGCTCCTCCATGGATCGTTATTGGTAATGAGCGGTCGGACGCAGTCGCTCTCTCAGCATCGCGTCCCCAAAATCAACCCTAAGAACGCAGCAATGACACCTAGCCGAATTAATCTGACTTTCAGAACTATTCGCTAGATAACGTTGCGACGGCTTGGGCGGCTAACCCTTCGCCTCTTCCCGTGAATCCCATGTTGTCCGTAGTAGTGGCCTTAATATTAATTTGATCGGTTGAGATTTTGAGGACGGCTGAGGCAGAAGTCTTCATCTCTGTGACACGGGGACCAATTTTAGGACTCTCGCCGATAAGACAGACATCGACGTTATGAACCTTGAATCCTTTTTCAGCCAAGAGTTCAACGACTTTGGCTAAAAGATGCATGGAGTTAGACCCCTTATACTCCTCAGAATTACTAGGAAAATAATGGCCGATATCGCCTAGCCCTGCTGCACCTAAAAGGGCATCCATTAAGGCATGACACATGACGTCTGCATCACTGTGGCCTGCTAATCGCGGTGAGTCAGGAAAACTGACCCCCATCAGCACAAGGGGCTCGCGCGCTGCCCCATCGGAAGCATAGTGAGTATTGAAGCCTAAGTGACTCTCTATAAAACGATGGGCATCAAACCCTATCCCCACTCGTAGCATGTCCATCTCCTAAGGTGAACCTCTGGTAAGTTCTTATTCCAAGATTAACGCGAGTTAAACTAGAATGACACCTTGCCTTGGCTGATTGGTTTATGACAACTTCCCGACATCCTGATTTAGACCCCAGTCATAGCGAGACGGATGCGGTTGAGTTTAGCCTAAGACCCCAGAAACTCAATGAGTACATTGGTCAAACAAAAACCAAAGCCAAAATCGATATTGCTCTCGATGCGGCAAGAAAGCGATCAGAAGTCCTCGAGCATGTTCTTTTATTTGGTCCTCCCGGACTCGGTAAAACAACGCTTGCGAATGTATTGGCCAACGAGATGGGAGCGCATTGCCGAGTGATCCAAGCACCCGCTTTAGAAAAGAAAGGGGATCTGGCGGCCATTCTGACAAATCTAGAAGAGGGTGATTTTCTATTTATTGATGAAATCCATCGCCTTGCGCCACCCATCGAGGAGATGCTTTACTCGGCTATGGAAGACCGCCATTTGAATATCCTTATTGGGCAAGGTCCAAGTGCCCAGACCCTCCAGGTGGACTTGAAGCCGTTCACCCTGGTAGGAGCCACAACAAGGGCCGGGTTAATTAGCAAACCTCTTCGTGATCGTTTTGGGATGACTTTTCGTCTTGATTTCTATTCAGTGGAAGATCTAAGCCATATCTTGATTCGTAATGCTCAACTCCTTAAACTCCCGATGGATACTGCGGCCTGCTCGGCAATTGCTAAGCGTAGTCGGGGAACCCCTCGGATCTGCAATCGACTCTTGCGTCGCTGCCGTGACTTTGCGCAAGTCAAAGGATCAGGGAATCTGACGTCATCTCTAGCTGAGGACTGTCTTTCCCTGCACGAAGTCGACGAGCGAGGTCTGGACGCCCTTGATCGTCTTTATCTAGAAACGCTAGTTTCCAAGTTTAATGGGGGACCCGTGGGGCTCAAGACCTTATCCTCGGCTTTAGGGGAGGATGAAGGAGCGCTCGAGGATTTGGTAGAACCCTATTTGATGCAAGTAGGACTGTTGGATCGGACTCAGCAGGGGCGAAAGGCTACAGAAGAAACCTATCGATTTTTAGGTTTGCGGTAATTCTGCTTAAATCCACCCTAAGAAGCCATCATCTAGCGCCCAGCTGATTGGCCTAAATGTTGAAATATCTAGAGGTAGAATCTATGTAATTATTCTTTGACAATAACGCTACAACTTTAAACAAAATCTGCCTAATATTAGTGGCATAACTCATCCCTTAAGGAGGGCTCATGCAATTACTCGATACGATGACTGATGTAATCAAACGATTCACTGGTTTTATCTGGGTTGTTTTAACCATCGCCATCCTGCTCGAGGTCTTGGGTTTGCCTATGGCCAACCTGACTCCTGTAAAAAACCTTTTAACGTTATCTCAGGGTTTTAATACCGGCCTGGTCGGAATCTTGGCAGCTTTTATTGCCTGGAACATGGCCACAAGAAATAATTAAATATCTCTTTAATAAACGGTTAAAAGCCCTCCACTAGTCCATTTTGGAGGGCTTTTGATATTTTGGTCGTTTCTGGGATTAATATAACTATAATTAAATCAATAATTATATTTGATGTCATAATTTTATGACCTTTTGCTTTATTTTATGGGCACTCAGGGGTATCGTAGGCACATAACTATCCCTGAGGAGGGAACCATGCAAATACTCGATATGATCGTGGATGCCATCAAGAGACTCACCTCTCTTGTTTGGGTACTCTTGACCATCTCAGTACTTCTTCAAGTTCTAGGTGCCGGCTTGTTTGGCTGGACACCCATCACAAACCTCTCAACCATTGCTGCTAGTTTAGCCGGCCAAGGTTTTGTAGGCCTTGTGGTCGCTTTCATCGCTTGGCATATTGCCAACCGATAAGCGCTGCTCTTAAAAAAAGCCAAGACCTTTGGGTCTTGGCTTTTTTATTTACAGGAAAAGATAGGGGAGAGAGAAAGAGAGAAAAAAGATAGGTCCTACCCAAGCATTCAGTTGAAAGAAAGCTTCATCAAGTCTTGAGAGATCCCCTTTTCTTAATATCCATTGCTCGCGTATTAAAATCCCCCCAATGCAGGTCAATCCGACCCATGCAAAAGAATTCGAATGCACAAAGGCGGCCCAGGCCCACAGTAGCCAGGCGATGCAGTGAAAAAACCTTGAATAATAAAGCCCCTTTTGAGTCCCCCATTTGGCGGGGATGGAGTGGAGGCCCTGGGCTCGATCAAAATCTTGGTCTTGGAGGGCATAGAGAATATCAAAACCTGCAGTCCAAAAACAAACCCCCCCAGCAATTAGGATAGGTAAGATATCCAAGCCTCCCGTTACGGCGACATAAGCTCCTAAGGGGGCACAACTGAGTGAAAGTCCAAGAATCAGGTGGCAAAAAGTCGTGAAGCGCTTAGTGTAGGAGTACCCTAGCAAGATCACCAAGACTCCCGGAGCCAGCTTAAGGCATAAGGGGTTGAGGGCCCCTGCGGCCCCAAAGAAGGCGGCGACTGCGAGTATTACCATAATCCATGCCGACGCTCGGCTGAGCCTTTGTGCAGGAAGAGAACGGATTTTGGTTCGAGGATTGAGGGCGTCAATTTCTTGATCTACAAGTCGGTTAAAGCCCATGGCTGCGGTTCTCGCACTCACGGCGGCGACCAGAATCCAACCCAAGACCATAGGATGGGGCCTGCTACCGGATCCTATCACTAAGCCTACTAAAGCGAAGGGAAGGGCAAAAATTGTATGCTCAAACTTGATCATACGACCAAACTCTAAGACCCTGCTGGCGAGTGAGTTCATGGGATCAACTATAAATTTCAGCAATTTGCTTTTGGTATTTTTCGTTAACGACACGACGTTTTACTTTCATCGTAGGCGTTAATTCACCCGTCTCTTGGGTCATCTCATGCCCGAGAAGCACAATTTTCTTTACTTGCTCGTAATTTGAAAATTGAGTATTAATTTTGTTGACTTGATTCATGACTTTCTGCACGACACGCGGGTTTGAAATCAGGTCTTCTCGGGATTGAAAGGATATTTTTTGACGTTTAGCCCAAGGCTCTAGGACTTCAAAGTCTGGAACAATCAGGGCGGATATAAAATTCTGTGTATCCCCTAAGACCACGGCTTGGGAGATATATTTGTTAGTCTTGAGAGCGTTTTCAATGGGCTGCGGAGCAACGTTTTTTCCGCCCGAAGTAATGATGAGATCCTTCTTTCGATCGGTGATATAAAGATTTCCATCTTTCAAATAACCAATATCGCCCGTATGGAAATAGCCATCGGGACCAATGGCCTCACGGGTATCTTTTTCATTTTTCCAGTACCCCTTCATGATATTGGGGCCTTGGCATAAGATCTCCCCATCCTCTGCAATTTTGACGAAGGGACGCCCTTCCCAGGTGTCATAAAGTGGTCTACCGACCGAACCCGGTACGATATGGCCAAATCGATTAAAGGAGATGACGGGGCTGGTCTCACTGAGGCCGTAGCCTTCGAGAATATCCAGACCAATAGCCCAAAAGAACTCAAGAACTTTCGGCGCGAGCGGTGCTCCCCCTGAAGCAGCCATTCGAAGGTTGCCTCCCAGTCTTGCAAGAATCTTCTCAAAGACTAATTTACTCGCCACTCGGTGAAGGTATTTTAAATAAAAGGGCAGGGGACGCCCCGCATAACGATAAGGCAGTGACCCTCGCCCAATACTCATGGCTAGCGAAAAAACTAATCGTCGAAGCAGTGGCGCTTGCGCTGCGGTGAATAAGGTTCGGTTAAACACTTTTTCATAAATCCTTGGGACGGCAAGGAGAACGGTGGGCCGGACTTCTAGGAGATTGTCAGGAACTTTTGCAACACCTTCAGAGTAATAAATAGATACACCCACATGCATCATAGTGAAGTGCCCGACCATGCGTTCAAAAATATGGTTTAAAGGTAAGAAACTAAGCGATCGATCGCCCGCGGAAAGATTGAGTAATTTGGCCGAGTCAAGAATATTCGTTATTAGGTTGCGGTGAGTTAACATAGCGCCCTTAGGCTCACCCGTGGTCCCACTGGTATAGATGATAGTCAATAAGTCTTCGGGTTTAACCGCCGAGGCCCACTGTTTCACTTCCGCTTGATGTTCAGAGAGGGCTCGGCCCCAGGAAACTAATTGATCCCAGGTATAGATATTTTTATGAGGGACGATGGGAACTTCGCCCTCCATTACAACGACAGTATGAAGATGGGGCAATTCAGACCAAGACTCCATAATTTTATTCAGTTGATTGGAGTCAGAGCAAATAACCCAACTGACTTCACTGTGTTGCAAGATAAAGGCAGCTTGGCTGGAGACCAGGGTGGGGTATAGAACGACGGTGGGGAGCCCCAAAATCGCACATGCAAAATCAGCGATGGCCCATTCGGGTCGATTTTCTGAAATGATGGCTACGCGATCGTGGGTTTTAAGCCCCTTTTCTCGAAGCGCAAGGGCTACCCATTCAACGAGGTCTTTGTATTCGCGGTGAGAGATCGGATGATATGACCCATTATGCTTGTAGGCCAATGCGTCAGAGATATCTCTCTTAAGGGCTTCATAAAATAAATCGGGAATAGTCTTTATTTCACTCGACACAAAAATCCCTCATAATGATGCATACCTTGGGGCTGATTTCATGAAAAAAGGGTTACTAAAGACTTTAACTCTTTTTGCTTCTGAACAGAAGAGCCGAGGGCTATCACCCCACACTCTTCGAGCCCAAGAGCTCGATTTAAAAAAGCTTTTAGCCTTTGCCCATGAGGGTAACTGGGCATCTTGGGATGTCTCGGTCAGGCATATTAGGTCGTTCGTAGCAGCTTTGACTCAAATGGGCCTCGATCCGACAAGCCAATCAAGAATTCTTTCAACGACTCGAACTTTCTTTCAATGGATGTGGGACCATGGCCATATTTCTAGGAATCCCACTACTGGAATTAGGAATCCTAAAGAAGCAAAAAAACTACCTAATTTTTTATCCGAAAAAGATGCCCATACTCTTTTGGAAGCTCCAGTCCCCTTGAATTTTCAGGAAGCAAGAACCCTTTGTCTCGTGGAGACTCTTTATGCAACCGGCTTGAGAGTAAGTGAGATTGCCAACCTGAATCTCCAGGATATTCAGAAACGAGATCAGATCCTATTGGTACATGGGAAGGGGGGTAAAGAGCGGATGGTGCCCTTCCACAACCAGGCCTTACGTGCTTTGATGGCTTATCTTTCATTTAGAGGAGAGATATTGAAAGAAATCAAAGGTACGCCGACCAATGCGGTCTTTGTTAACACCCATGGAACTCGTTTAAGTACCACCTCCATACGTAAATTACTGTCCAAATTAATTACGGCTAAGGGTGTTGAGAATCAAATATCCCCGCACGGCCTACGACACAGCTTTGCTACCCATCTTCTCAACAAAGGAATGGATCTCCGGGTCATCCAAGAATTATTGGGGCATGCTAGCCTAAGTACCACTCAGCGGTATACTCATTTAGGCATTGAGGATTTATCCAAAACCTATATCAAGTCCCATCCTCGCGCACGGAAAAAATCGTAACGTTGGAGAACACCCATGTCCGTTAAGACCCTTTTATCCATCATTTTAGTAGGAGCCAATCTGATGGCCACCGAAGAGCCTAAATATAAAGTTGTTGAAAAAGTCGGTCGTGTTGAAATTCGGCAGTATGAACCCTATCTTGTGGCTCAAACCAAAGTGAATGGGTCCTTCGATCAGGCGGGTAATCTAGCTTTTAGGGTTCTATTTCAATACATCTCAGGGGCGAATAAAACCCAGACCTCTATCGCCATGACCGCTCCTGTGGCTCAAACTAAAAATACCGGTACGTCTATCGCCATGACCGCTCCTGTGGCTCAAACTAAAGAGTCCGATGGAAGCTGGAACGTTTCCTTTATGGTTCCTTCTGAATTTACCGCCGAGACCGTTCCTCAACCCACCGATCCAAGAGTGACCATTGTGTCAATTCCTGGGTCCTTAGTCGCAGCCATTAACACTTCAGGATTTTGGTCGGAAAGTAAAGTTATGGAGGCTGAAATTGAGTTGGAGCGCTTCATCCAATCCTCAGCTTATATTCGCAAAGGGCCCTTTACCTATGGCCGCTACAATGCCCCTTTCGTTCCGTTCTTTATGCGCCGAAATGAATTAATGTGTCCGATCGCTAAAAAATAGCCCCCCTCTACTTTAAGTAGGTAAGTATTTCTCCCACGGCTTTTTGTAAACCGACGTAGAGTGATCTTGCTACGATGGAATGGCCAATATTGAGTTCGTCTAGGACTGAAATCTTCGAAATAGCTTCAACGTTGTTTCGATTCAAGCCATGACCGGCTAAGACTCTAACCCCATGATTATGAATGAGTTGGCTGCATTCTTTAATTTTCTCCAAGGCCTCTAAATAACTAGGAGAATCCAGCGGTTGGAGGGAGTAGTGGTTGGTATTGATCTCAATGGCGTCAGGGTGTAGCAATAGCGCTTGACGGATTACGGTAGGGTCCGGATCGACAAAGAGGCTGCTTTGAATCCCTTCTTTTTTTAAAGTCTTTAAGGCGACTCCAAGTGCGGCAGGATCAAAATTAACTTGAAGACCCCCTTCGGTAGTCACTTCATGGGGATGTTCTGGGACTAAAGTAACGGTCGAAGGTATTACGTGTTGAAATAATGCATCTAAGTTAGCATGCACCGCAAGTTCAACATTGAGAGGGGTTTGAAAGGTCGATCGAATCATTTTGAGATCGTCGGGTTGTATATGACGTAAGTCTTGCCTCAAGTGAACCGTGATTCCGTCTGCCCCGGCTTTTAAAACTTCAGCAATGGCTTCTTTTAAATTGGGCTCACTACCTCCGCGAACCTGTCGCAAGGTCGCCACATGGTCAATGTTAACGCTAAGTTTCAAGGGAGGTCCTAACTGAGATCAGAGAGCGCGGCCTGCTGAAGGCGATCTAAGGCTATATTAACCGAGGGGAGATCGGTTGCTTCAGCCATGAGTCGTAATTTATTTTCAGTACCCGACCATCGAATAACCGTGCGAAGGCTCGGATATTCTTTTGATAGATCCTGAAGTACCTCGTTGAGGGAGGCACATGCATCGATAGGTTTTTTTATGCGGGTACTAAAACTCACTAATCGATGGGGATAGGGATTGAAGCGAGCCTTGAAGACCTCTTCTACACCCATATTTTTGAGGATCCTACAGACCGATAAAGCCGTGGCCATGCCATCTCCAGTTGGACCTAAGTATTTCTGAATGACATGGCCAGAGGCTTCAGCGCCGATGGGGTAACCGTAGCGAGCCATGGCTCTCAGAATGAATTTATCGCCGACGGGCGTCCGGAGGAAGGGGATACCAGCGTTACAAATCAATTGCTCCAGGGCTCCGTTGGTCATTACGGTTCCCACGACCCCTGCAGGAGGTTTTCCTCGATTAATACAGTCTTTTACCAGCAGCCATAAGATTTGATCACCATCGAAAACCTCGCCCGAAGAGTCTACAAAAAGGCATCGGTCAGCATCGCCATCAAAAGCAAACCCAAAGTCAAGATGGTGCTCAAGAATAACTTTTCGAAGAGTCTCCAGATGAGTACACCCTACTTGATGGTTGATTTGAGTGCCGTCAGGTGGAGTCCCGATCCAGTAAATAGTCTCTCCGAGGAATATTTTTTGAGCCAAGAGGCCCGCAGCACCATAAGCACAATCGATAGCAATACGCCATGGATCAGGGAACGTGAAAGGCTCGAGAGTATTCAAGTACTCGTTCGGCTGAACCGCGGGAAGATCACAATGAGTAATTTTATTGGGGACCGAGGTGGAGTCAAAATACCTCTCGATTTCCATCTCTATGGGTTCTTCCAACTTTTCTCCAGAGGAAGAGAAACTTTTGATCCCATTATCCTGGGGGGGATTATGGCTTGCAGAGAACATCACGCCCCATGCTCCTGGGGTTCGGCAAGTCTCATATGCGAGAACAGGTGTGGGTACCATCCCCAAATACACAAGACGAACCGAGGGATCTATGCCAGATACAAAAGCTTTAATCAGGGGCTCTGAACTGACTCGAGGATCATGACCAAGAATAAGGGTGTGCACTTTATGATGAAGGGCAGCCTGACTCCACGATAAACCCCATCGTTCAACTTCTGAAATCGTAAGGGGAGTGTCGAAAGCCTTTCCCCTAATTCCATCCGTCCCAAAATACTTCAGCGGCATAGGATTCCTTCAGTCTAAGAATATCTTGGCACGGTATGGACCCTAAAAAATTGATAGCCTTTACCGATGAGTGTTGAGACAGCCTCACGAGTGAGAAGATCTCTCTGTTGGGAGGGCAAGTTGGGTTGTTGGAATCTCCACGCCAAGAAGCGTTTACGGGAAATACCGACGCATAATCGCTCATAAGGCCAGGGAAGGTCCATCTGGCGATGAATCAAGTACTCCCATAGCGCGGCATCTTCTAAATAAGTCGTCCCGAAGCCAAAGCCGATATCCATAAGGCACTGCTGCGAAGTGACTGAAGCCGCCTTTAATCTAAGCGTAAGATTCAAAAACTCCTCTATCTTCTTTGAACCCTCCGACCTTGGATCTGAATAGGGCGGCATAGAAAGCGTGTTGTCAATCATAGTGCTACGCATTGCGATGGCACCGATTGATTTATCTCTGAGTAGAGATAGCATTTTAGGATCAGAAAAACCTGTGACATCGTTAAGAATGTGAACTCCGAGATCTATGGCCCGCTGAGCAGTCATCACGTGTCGAGTATCAATGCTTAGGAGGGTATCGGGAGGGAGTTCTTGACGAAGGAGCGGTAAGATTTTTTTTAATCGTTCCCATTCCTCTGGCTCATCAATAGGCTGTGCCCCAGGACGAGTACTTTCTGCGCCCACATCGATAACCTTTGCCCCATCTAGAAGTAAGCGATGAGCGTGTTCAAAAGCTAAAGCAGGTTCTACGAATCGCCCACCATCGCTGAAACTATCCGGAGTGCAGTTGAGAACCCCGATAAAGCAAGGACCTGGCTTTAGAAGTGAGCCCCAATCAAACAAATTAGATGGGCTTCAAAGCCTGACCCAGGTTCCCCTGACCGAGAGCGAGATTATCAGGTTGAGTAGGATCTGAGGGCGGAGTGTTGGTTGAGGCTTTTCTCGGAGGCAACGTCCCACCCATCATCAAAAGTTTGATGTCTTCACCCGTGAGCGTTTCATGAATCAAGAGAGATTCCGCAATAGCGATTAATTGGGTTTTCTTTTCGAGAATAATATTTTTGGCCTTTTCGTAATTACGATGAACGATATCGCGCACCTCCGCATCAATCAAGCGGGCAGTGTCTTCGGAAATATCACGTCGCTGACCATAGTCGCGTCCGATGAAGACCTCTCCTTGATCTCCACCGTAGTTAAGAGGCCCAAGACGCTCACTCATGCCGTACTTAGTGACCATGGACTTAGCCAGGGAAGTGGCCTGCTGTATATCATTGGATGCACCGGTCGAGAATTGGTTAAAGAAAACCTCTTCTGCAATCCGACCACCCATTGAAATAGCAATGCGAGCTTCCATGTAGGATTTTGTTGTATTGAATCGATCGCGTTCAGGTAACTGCCAAGTGACGCCTAGAGCTTGGCCCCGAGGAATAATGGTGACTTTGTGAAGAGGATCCGTTTCTTCAATAACAGCAGCCAGAACGGTATGGCCGGCTTCGTGGTAAGCCGTAATTTTTTTATCTTCATCAGTCATCACTAAACTTCTTCGTTCAGCACCCATATAAACTTTGTCTTTTGCATTTTCAAAATCAATCATTTCAACCCATGCTTTGTTTGAGCGAGCTGCATTGAGGGCAGCTTCATTGCAAAGATTGGCAAGGTCGGCACCAGCAAAACCGGGAGTACCTCGGGCTAAGGTTTCAAGATCAACATCCGGGGCTAGGGGAATTTTGTTGGCCGTATGTACGGTGAGAATAGCGACACGTCCACGGATATCCGGTCGATCAACCACCACTCGACGATCGAATCGACCTGGCCTTAGAAGAGCGGGATCAAGGACATCGGGTCGATTAGTCGCAGCAATAAGAATGACTCCTTCAGTTCCCTCAAACCCATCCATTTCCACCAATAATTGATTCAAGGTTTGCTCCCGTTCATCATGACCACCCCCGAGACCTGCACCCCGATGGCGACCCACCGCATCTATTTCATCGATGAAAATAATACAAGGAGCACTTTTTTTCCCTTGTTCAAAAAGATCTCGCACACGACTAGCGCCAACTCCCACGAACATTTCAACAAAATCGGATCCCGAGATGCTAAAAAACTGAACTTTGGCTTCACCAGCAACTGCCCGAGCAAGTAAGGTTTTTCCTGTACCGGGAGGCCCTACAAGCAGTACGCCCTTAGGAATACGACCTCCCAGTTTTACAAATTTAGAGGGCTCCTTGAGAAACTCCACGATTTCCTTTAGATCGTCCTTGGCTTCATCACAACCCGCCACATCGTTAAAGGTAATTTTCTTGGCCGTACTCGATAAGCCCTTAGCTTGAGCCTTTCCAAAACTCATGGCTTTGTTGCCACCGTTTTGAGCTTGGCGCATAAAGACAAACCAGAGCACGACGAAAACAATGAGTGGGCCCCAGAAAAGAAGGTACATTGACCAACTGCTATTGTCGTTGGGCTTCGATGCTTTGAATTCTTCGACTTGGCCATCTTGCTTCCAAGCCATGATCTTTGCACCTAAGTCCTGCATAGGAGGTGTGACCGTCTTGAAACGCTCAATCGTCTCACCTTTACTGTTTTTAAAAGGTGTTTTATAGGTCCCCTCAACTTCAAATCCTGAGAGCGAAACTGAGCGATATTTTCCCGTTTGGCCTTCAGTATAGAAAGTTGAAAATGGAATTTCTTGCGTGCGCGCTCCTGAGGGAACATTCTGCACAATTAGTAAGAGCAAGAGGACTATTCCTACCCACACCAAAACACTTTTCATCATCGAATTCAAAAAAACTCCTTTGAGAGCCCCCGCACTCACCCAATAGCGGGGAGGCACTAGGCTCACTCCTTATATAATCTCATGCCTTCAGAATCGGGCAATAGACTCAAAATATAGCCACCGTTTGAGGCTTCTAATTGAGAGCGTAATCCGCGGCAAACCCAAAGGCTCAGGTTTTGAAGATGTCTAGATTCTCTAAGATACCCCCACTCCCTAAAAGCAAGGTTCATAATCATGGCTAGCTCGGTTTCATTCCATTCGCGTGGCTTAAACAGAATCGATTTTGTCGAAAGATCTAGATCCCATGATTGGGGTCTCAAGGAGGCAACAAAGGCTTCTGCTAGAGCTAAGGTCGACTCGCTCTGTCGGTGAGTATCCCAAACATGTTCATCGAATGATGGACATTCTTCTCGAATAGATTTAAGAATCATCCTCCAACGATTTCGGGAGGTAAAAGGCAATGCATTGGTGGGGTCTTCCCGCCATGGGGTCTTATTTTCTAAAAGATATGATCTCAGAGTAGAGCGAGTGAGTTGGATCAAGGGAGACCATCGAGGGGATTGACATGCCGAGAGGGGAGTGAGGGCACGTAACCCTGAACCTCGAGCCATTCGCATAAGTACCGTCTCCGTGTGATCGTCCAGGGTATGCCCTGTCGCAATCCATCGAGCCCCTTGCTGATCAGCAATTTCTTTTAAACATGACCATCGGGCCTCGCGGGCTTGCATTTCCACCCCTCCCGGATAACCATCGAGGCATGATAGCTCTCTAGCATGTAGTGAAAGATTTAATCGAGATGCTTCTTCTTCGACGAACCCTCGATCTTCACCACTATCTGGGCGGATCCGGTGATCAATATGGGCCACTTCTAAAATTAAATTCAGACTTGCTCGCAGTGCTACGAGGAGATGAAGTAAAGCCATAGAATCACCGCCACCACTACAGGCCACGAGGATTTTAGTACCTTTAACTTGATCCCCTCGGTCCTTAATTTGACCCAGCAGGAGTGATTCAAGACGGTTCACCTGAGTGAATCCAAAAAGCGAATCAAGATAGGCTGCAAAGGCTTGTCGATCCAAAAGGCTTCCGCATAGTTTGATTGAATTAATGAACCCCAATGCATGGAACGACCCTCAATTCCTCGCAAAAAGGTGGGGTGCGAAATACGGGTCTGATTCTCGTCAAAATTAGGATCAAATTGGCTTCGATAAGCGCCAAGGGCCTTCATTTTATTTAACCAGACGGTTGAGATATCAACGACTACATCAGGGACCGAAGGATTTTCTCCTCCCACCCAGAGGATGGCCTCAGGTCTCCAGGGTTTTTCTTTACTCAAAAATTGAGACAGGCCAGACATAAAGAGAGCCTTCTTAAGAAGTGAATGAGCATTCCGATGATCGGGATGGCGATCCGCAGGCGATGGAATGACACAGATTCTTGGGCGTCGAGAACGAATAAAAGTAACAACCTGATCTAAAAAGATTGGGTTATCTCCAATACCTCCATCGGGAAGCTGAAGATTAAAACGTTCGGATCCTAGTATTTTTGCTGCCTCGAGAGATTCTTGTTTCCGGATGTTGCAATCACCACGAGTTCCTAATTCTCCCTCGGTTAAATCGAGAATAGCCGTCTTGAGGCCCTTTGATGAAGCTAGGGCAAGAAGCCCCCCCGCATGAATTTCAGCATCGTCGGGGTGAGCACCAATAACAAGAAGGTCGCTGGAATGGTTCATGATTCTTTCATTATGACAACAGGGGAGCCCTCCGAGAGGGATTCGGTCAAACGGGTAAGCGTCTTTGGATCTAAAAGCCAGGGAGCTCCCGATAGGATACGCTCCTGATCTCTGCCCAAAGGAAAAAGATATTGGTGAAGAGTTTCAGGATCTTCGCCGAGTGACTGATAAAGTAGGGCGCGCTGAATTTTACGATCGATTTTTTCTAATCGTTCATAGGTTCTTTTTAACTCTTGATCAATTCTTGATTGAGTATCTGAATCCCAATCTGGATTGGAGATAAACGAGAGAGAGTTTGATGGTAGAGCTATATTTTTAGGTAATAAGGCTTGCCAATCTCCTTCTCGAAGATGACCAATTTGATCCGCCTTTAACGAGCAATGAGAAGGGATACTCCATAGCGATGGCCTCAGCTTAAGTATGGGTTTTTTGATGCGAAGCATGTCCCATAGGGGATCAATAAGTTGCCAATAAGACATTTCCGAGGGACCTAAGATGACCGTGTGCACATTAAGTACGTACGACTGCAAGAGGGGGCGTAGGGCGGCACCGGGACTCAGCCAAAGATGAGATCCGAGGGACGATGAAGGCTCGAGTCGAAGACGCTGTCCGTTTTGGGGATCGAGAGAAAACCACGTGGACTGCTTTGTGGGATCAATGGAGCATTTGATTCCTTGACGGGCTAGATCTTGGTACATCGTAGTCAATCTTGTTTCTAAATTTAATTCTCTCCAATCCTTAAGCAGATCGTTGAGTTTATACCGATCGATGTCACGCGTGGGGGAAAAGAATGAAAGCCCCCGCACTTTAAGGGGCTCACCCATAGCTTCGAAATGGCCTCTTAGGGTCGGCTCTTGTGGGGTAGGGGTCGACGGGCCCCACAACTCAACGGCCTGTTTTTGGTGGCTTTCATCGAAGGGAAACCACCCGGTAGAAGTTTGTGACTTCTGATTAAATTCGAACTGGACTTTAAGAATCTTTCCATCTTTTCGAAGGACACTTCTAGAAACTTCCAAAGCATCATGATCTTCATCGGCCATCCAAAAAATAGCTTTCCCCGATACACGCTTAGCCTCATCGAGGGCTACGAGTGCTTTAATTACACTCAAAGCAGGAGACCACCCGACCCCAATCTGTTGTCCCGTTAAAACTAAGGGAATGTTTTTTTCCATTTTTTAAGTTTACCCTTCAAAGATGACCCTAAGGGCAGCATACTCATCATGGGCCACATTCCTTGCTAGGGCCTACTTTTAGGGAGTTGTTTTGGTTCTCAACCCAGAGTCCGAGCCTTGGATTGTACCCTTTGCGCCACCGCTTGAGCGTCTCGCAATGGAGTTAGCTGACTCGACAGGCTTAACGATGACACCATTGCCTTCTGCTGATAAAGGAGGAATAGTTTTAGGCCATCTCCCCCCCTTTTTAATTTGGAAACACATTACTTCAAAAAAGATATTGCATTTATTATTTTTTCAGCCGAGAGAAATCGGCGCTTTGGTTGAGGGAGCCTCAAGTCCCGATATAGGACCTTGGATTACTCGATTCCCTTTATTAGAAATGAGCCAGTTGCTTGCACTCCATCCAGATATCAACGAGCCCACCGAGGTGACCCTCATAAACGTGGAGCAGGGACCGGTAGCTAATGTGAGGTCAACGGTGAATGAGGTCCCACTGGTAGCGATCTTGACAATTCTTAACCGTATTTCGGCCAAGCCCCTTTGGACCCAAGATCACATCAGAATAATGCAATCTTAATTGTGGTTATGGGCGCCTAGACGATTAATGGTGGGTTGATGGCGCAGCTTTGACTGCGTGGCCAACAACTTCTTGGATAGGGTGTTTCGGTGGATTCCTAACTCGCGAGCTGCAGCGCTCTGGTTACCGTCATTTGCAGCCAATACTTCTTCCAAATAGAGTTTCTCAAATTCTTTTTTTGCCATATCGAGGGAAATCCCACCCCTCATCATTTCTGCAACTAGTTCGCGTAGTTGTTCTCTCATGGCTTCGCTCCTAAAAGACTTTGGAATAGAAAAATTACCACTCTGCGAATAAAAAACATATAAATTTTTTATTATGTTGACCTTGTTAATTGTGGAAAAGTCTGTGGATAAGTCAGCGTAAAAAAAAGAAACGTTGCACGTAATCCCCGAAAGATAGAGACTTTAGCCATACAACCTAATAGGGACTTTTATGGAGTTATTTGAATTTCCTGATCCTGAAAAATTATCTACATATCACCGCAACTATCTCCAGCTTCTACCCCCTCATGTTCCACTTTTAACCACCCTCGAGGTGCAGCGACTTGAATTGGCCCATCTTTCTCGGACCATTCATGAAAAAAGAGGCAACTTTAGGTACGAAAAAGGGAAATGGTCTCTTTTTGAAGTGTTAGTCCATATCGTTGATTGGGAAAGGATCATGTTATTCCGTATCATGTCTATTGCTCGAGACTTAGGTCATCCACTCCCCTCGCTCGATCAAGATCAGGTGATGGTTACATCGCATGCCGATTCAAGGTCCCTTGAAGCTTTGATAGAAGATTGGGATGCTTCAAGAAGATCAACTATCTACTTCCTCTCAAGCCTTAACGCCTTTGATCTCTCGAGAAAAGCTGAAGTCTCTTCCCATGTGATATCTGCAAATGATCTAGCTTACGTCAATGCAGGGCATGTCGCCCACCATAAAAAGATCCTAGTTGAGCGATATTGAGCTCTTAAATTGAAGAGTGGGAACCGTCACAAAGGACGCCTTTTTTCGAATGCTTACATCCACAAAAATGAACCGTCTTCGTTTCGGTCGCCTGATAAGGTGTAGGTTTAAATTCAGTTCCCTGATGCCCCCCGTCACAAAAAGGTTGTTTTTTACTTAATCCACAGGAGCACCAATAATAAGTCTGCCCCTCGATTACGGGAACAGCAAAAGGACATTTCTGAGCAATCGTGGGTTTCATAAGACCTCCGTTAGAACTATTTGTACATCAGAAAACATATTTGCAACAACTAATCTTCATACTTTGATAGGTCTTCAAGCAGGGCTTGTAGAGCCTTCATTTGATTTTCATGAGTAAGATGCACTTTAGCCATCAATTTCCAACCCCCCTGTATTTTCTGGTAGCGGTGAACCCAGAGAAGAGGTTTATCCCAAGAAGATTCGGAGTCTCGTTTCGTCCGTATTAAAAAAAAGGCGGTGCACCATCCACCTGCGTAAATAAAATCTCGTCCGAGTTCTTCGATTAACCCTTCGCTATCATCACCTATAATCAAATCATCAAGACTTGGGATAATCATGAAACTCCCTCTGTGGTGTAGGATAAACTCAATTTATGAAAGCCATTGAATTTATTGCCATAGGAAGCGAACTTCTCAATCATCGTCGCCAAGATTCGAACTCGACTTGGGTTGCAGAGAAGTTGAGAATTTTAGGTTTATCCCTAACTCGGAAAAGCATCGTAGGGGATGTTCAGGAAGAGATTGTAAGGGTCCTTCGAGAAAGCCGTGATCGAAGCGATATCGTTATTGTGTGTGGGGGTCTAGGCCCCACCTTTGATGACCTCACTCGAGAAGCGATCGCCGAAGCCTTCGAGGTACCCCTTGAGTACCAAGCATCCATCGCTCAAGAAATTTCACAATTCTTTCGTTCAAGAGGCCGAGAAATTTCTCCAAGTAATTTAAGGCAGGCATATTTGCCTAAGGGCGCAATCGCCCTATCTAACTCAGTTGGAACGGCACCGGGTATCTTTCTCACATTGAGAAAAAATGAAGAAAAAAAATTATTTTTTTTCTTACCGGGTGTACCGAAGGAACTTCATTCGATTTGGGATACTTTTGTGCAACCTGAGTTAGAAATTCCTTCCGCTGGGCTAAAAAAAGTGCATACGCGAAGATTTGTAACTACAGGGGTCCCGGAGAGCACTTTGAATGACCGAACAGAGCCTTTCCGGGCTAAGTACGCCGAAGCCGAATGGACGGTTCTCGCTAACCTATCCCAAGTTGAGTTTTTGGTATCCCATGTTTCAAACGAGTATTTAGACACACTCTCAAATGAGTTTGTGCGGTTTTTGTCGGACGATCTTGTCGGGCTTGGCGAGATTTCACTCGAATCCGCCCTACTGAGTCTCTTAAGAGATCGATCGGAAACGCTCTCTCTTGCGGAGAGCATGACCGGAGGTTTGATCGCATCGCGTCTTTGCTCAATTCCCGGCGCCTCCTCAGTGTTGGTTGGCGGCGTGGTTGCCTATTCCCCCAGATTTAAAAAAGATCTCTTAGATATTTCTGAAGAAATACTCCATTTGAATGGACCCACTGGAGAAGCGATTGCCAGGGAGTTGGCAGAATCGCTTCGAGTAAAATCGGGGAGCACCTACAGCATTGGAATCACGGGGAATGCGGGTCCTGAGTTGGATCCCTATTCGAAAGAATCCCTTGGCGAGGGTTATATTGCGATCACCGGAAAGAGTTGGAGCATCGCAAAGAAGTTTCATTTACACGGCAGTCGATTGGATATCCAAATACGATCATCTGCCTTAGCTCTAGACTTCTTACGTAGAGAAATCTTGAATCGGAACCCCTAAGACCCTATAGCAAGTAAACTAATAAAATGCATTCTTCCCCTTTTTTCCTATGGATGATTTTGGCGTTTTTACTAGGGTCCATTCCCTTTGGATATCTATTGGTCTACCTGAAGGGCAAGGGAGATATCCGTAATTTTGGAAGCGGCAACATTGGGGCGACGAACGTAGCGCGGGCTGGGGGATCTTTGCTCGGGATCCTCACGCTGGGATGTGATCTATCTAAAGGGGTGCTAGCGGTTCTTCTCGTTAAAACCTGGGGACACCCAGATTGGGTTTTTTGGGCGACGCTTAGTTGTGTTTTGGGACATATCTTCACTCCTTGGCTTAAATTTAAGGGAGGGAAAGGTGTCGCTACTCTCTGTGGGGCATTAGTTATTGCTTCATCAAATCTTCTCTTAGCGGCTCTTTTTGTGTTTTTTGTTTTTTTCTTTATCACACGTATCGTGAGCCTCTCAAGCATTGCAGCAGCGTTCTCTCTACCTTTATTTACTGCATATTTATTTGACTCCTTGGGTACTGACTTTTGGTTAATTGTCCTCCTTAGCCTGCTCATTATTGTGAAACATCGAAGTAATATCGACAGGCTACTCAAAAAGGAAGAGCCCACCTTTCATTTCTAAGCCTTGCGGGATAAGCGTATGCATTCTCAAAAAATTGGCATTGTTGGCTCAGGAAACTGGGGGATCGGTCTTGGCATTGCTTTTGCGCTCAGTGGTCACCAAGTGATCATATGGACACGCTCGGAAGAGAAGGTAAAACTCTTGAACGATTCGCGGTCGCACCCCCTCATTTCTCCCCAGGCCTTTCCCAAGACGTTGAGCTTCTCGGCCTCCCCCGACGAAATTATGGATTCCTCGGTAATTGTCTCTGCTCTTCCTTCACAGGTCACACTTTCGGTCTGGGAAAAGAGTTTTGTGGGTCTGGTAGCTAATCAGACCCTTATCCACTCCACTAAAGGATTACTTTCCGACGGATCTCCCTACATCTCAGAGCGATTAAGTAAGTTAACCCAAAAGCCATGGTCGTTTTTAACGGGCCCTACGTTCGCGGACGAGGTGGCGCGTCAGTTACCGTCCGCAATGGTTTTAGCCGTACCCCAATTGACCGAAGACTACGCAAATCTTCGAACGATATTGAGTTCTAAATTCTTGCGGATTTATCTTACTGATGATTTAATCGGAACCCAAATCTGCTCGGCACTTAAGAACATTCTTGCCATAGCCTCGGGAGTCCTCGATGGGCTTGAGTTAGGCCATAATACAAGGGCTGCACTGATGACCCGTGGTCTTGCGGAGATGACTCGTCTGGTGAGGTCTGCAGGAGGGAAGTCTGAAACGGCATACGGCTTAGCCGGCATGGGGGATTTACTTTTGACCTCCACGGGTCCTCAGAGCCGTAACCGAAAATTGGGAAGGGAACTGGTAAGAACAGGTAACCTCCATGATGCTCAGAAGACTCTAAATGGAGAAGTTGCGGAAGGACAGTACGCTACAGAAATTGCATTAAAGTTAGCGCTCACTCACAATCTCGAAATGCCTATTACAGAGGCTGTTCATCATCTTCTGTCCGGTCGAAAGCCTGATGACGTTATGAAAATTCTTTTGGCTAGACCTGCAGGCTTGGAGTCATAAAAAATGAACCGAAGTGCATGGGTGATCAAAGAACACGGAGCGGTCGGTTCGCCCCGGCTCGAAGAGTTAGCTCTCGAAGCTCTTCAGGAAGGTTTTGTTCGTATAACCTTGAAGTGCATGGCCTTGAATCATCTAGATTTATGGACAACGCGTGGGTTACCAGGGATACGGCTCCCTCTTCCAGTAATTCCCGGATCTGATGGATCCGGAGTAATTGTAGAAATAGGCTCCCATCACCCATTGCCTTTTGGATTAGGCCTCGGCTCTGGTGTCATGATTGCTCCGGGTTTAAGCTGTGGTTTTTGTTTTGAGTGTCAATCCGGTAATGACATGCTGTGTAAGTCTTACAAAGTAATGGGACATCACACAAATGGAACAGCCTCCACCACCATAGATGTCCCAATTCAGAATGTGCTACCAATCCCTTCGGGGTGGACTTTTGAAGAAGCCGCAGCGTTTCCTCTTGTTTACCTGACTGCCTGGGAAATGCTTATGGAAAAGGCTCACTTGGGTTTCGGTGAAACAGTTCTTATTTGGGGTGGGAGCAGTGGCGTTAGCACGGCTGCCATTCAACTAGTCAAAATGGTGGGTGCGAAGTCGATTGTCGTGGTTGGTGACGATCAAAAAGCAGTGAAATGCTGGGATCTCGGCGCCACACATGTCCTCAATCGTAATCGCGAAAATATCTTAGAGAGAGTTAAAGAAATTACTGCTAATAAAGGAGTGGATATTGTCTTTGAGCATACTGGGCCAGCCACTTGGACAACAAGCATGATGGCATGTCGAAGAGGTGGTCGTATTGTCACGTGTGGGAGTACAACAGGACCCGATGTATCGTTAAATTTGAGGTCTTTATTTGCTCGTCAAATTTCCATTTTAGGTTCTTACATGGGAAAGCGTTCCAATTTCGCTAAGTTATTGGCATGTGTAGAATCGGGTAGTATCAATGCCCCGTTCAGGCCCACTATTGATAAAGTTTTCGATTTTAAGGATTATCCGGCAGCACAACAATATCTTGAAGCGGGTCAACACTTCGGCAAGGTTATTTGTAGGGTATCCAATTCCTCTGTGATTAACTAATAACAATCGATGACAACAAGGTGACTATGAAAATTTTGATCTTAGGAGTCAATGGTTTTATCGGATCTCATATAACTCATCGCATTCTAAATACGACCGATTGGGAAGTATATGGAATGGATCTCGGGACCAGTAAAGTGACCGAGTACTTAGGTCATCCTCGTTTCCATTTTTCTCAAGGGGATATCACGATTTCTAGAGAGTGGATCGAACTTCATGTGAAGAAATGCGATGTCATCCTCCCCCTAGTGGCTATTGCAACGCCCGCGACTTATGTAAAAAATCCTCTTCGCGTCTTTGAGTTAGACTTCGAGGAAAACCTGAAAGTCATTCGGCACTGTGTCAAATACAAAAAAAGAATTGTTTTTCCATCGACGAGCGAAGTTTATGGCATGTGTCCTGACGATGAGTTTGATGAGGATAAGAGCCCCTTGGTCACTGGGCCTATCGCAATGGATCGTTGGATTTACAGCACGTCTAAGCAACTTTTAGATCGAATCATATGGGCTTACGGGTGGCAGCAGAATCTTAGATTTACTCTTTTTAGACCCTTTAATTTTATGGGGCCAAAACTCGATAGTCTCCATGCTGCGAAAGAAGGAAGTTCTAGGCTCGTCACTCAGTTCATTTGGAACCTAATTAACGGTGAACCTCTTAAATTAGTGGATGGAGGATCTCAACGTCGATGCTTCATTGATGTGGATGATGCCATGAATGGCTTAATGATGATTCTTGAAAATAAGGATCATAAAGCGGACGGACAAATATTCAATATCGGTAATCCTCAAAATGACTATAGCGTTAAAGAGATTGCGGAAAAACTGAGAAGTATTTGGGCAGATCATCCGAAGCGAAAAGAACTCAATGTACCACTTAGCCAAATTGAAATTTCAAGCAGCGGCGATTTTTACGGGAAAGGTTATCAGGACGTGCTCACTCGAACACCTAGTATTAATAAAATTCAACAAACCTTTGGGTTCAAGCCCACCATTGGAATTGACGAAAGCCTGAAAAAGAGCCTCGAACATTTCCTCTTGGAGTATGCCACGATGGGACGTGACGTTGATAACTAAGAAACTAAAGTCAAGTTCATCCCGCTTCCTAGACATTCTTCTATGGGTATGCACTTCGATCTTAGCTCTGAGTCTAAGACCTCTATGGGAACCCGACGAAGCTAGATATGCCGAAATAGCAAGGGAAATGGTGGCGACGGGCGATTGGCTTACGCCTCACCTCAATGGCGTCCTTTATTTTGAAAAGCCACCTCTTCAATACTGGATTTCAGCGCTATCGATTCAATGTTTTGGTGCTAATGATTGGGCTCCTAGAGCCCCTCTCGTTATTGCGGTTGGTCTTTGTATTTGGGCAAGTCGCAAAATTACCCGATTGATCAATCCTTCTTCGATCGGTTGGCCATCCCTTGCGCTCTTAAGTTCTCTGATGGGTTTCACGATGAGCCAGATCCTTACTTTAGACGCTCTTTTCACCTCGTTCCTAATGATGTCACTTGCATTCTTCCTTCAATCCGAAGTTGCAGGCGAAGCGAGACCCCGACTCTCCATAATGGCTGTTTGGACTTTCTTGGGTTTAGCTTTCTTAACGAAAGGCCCAGTGGCCCTGGTCTTGTTCGTAGGATCACTCTTTATCTATGGCTTGATTTACCAAGGAGGCTTCAGTTCTTTTCAATTACTTAGAAGAGTAGTTCGATGGGAAGGAATCTTACTTTTCACCGCCATAGTTCTCCCTTGGTTTTGGAGGGTTAATCAAGTCCACCCGGGTCATTCCTATTTCTTTTTTATTTATGAGAACTTTATTCGATACACCACCAATGAGCACGCACGGCAAGGTAGTGATATTTGGATCATCGATAAATCCTATTTTATTCTTTTTCTTTTAGCTGGCCTAATTCCTTGGACACGTTTTACTCTTGTGGGTTTATGGGAAATGAAGCCTATTCTAATGTCAAGAAAACCCTTAGCGGCTAATAGCCCTGATCACTTGAGGCGTCTTCTTTTTATATTTTCGATCTGGGTTCTCGCTTTCTTCTCCCTCAGCGGCTCCAAGCTTCCACCCTACATTTATCCAGTGCTATTGCCCCTTTTGCTGCTAGTCACTACTCATGAATCTTCCGAGTCTGCCCCGCTTAAACAAACTTTTATAGGCTTTGAACTTATACTCCTTGGTGCTTTACTGTTGGGCTACCTCTGCTTAAAACTTTCTGACGCCCCATCTTTTTATTTAGCTTTTGCGCTTCTTTCAATCTTTATAGTGGCGGGCGTATTTCTTCGAATTACCTATAGACCGTCAACAAAGATATTAGCTACTGTATTGTTTTTACCTATGGTTGGGCTCTTACTCACTTTCCACATACTTTCGGATTATATTGCACCTCAATCGGTAAAAAAATGGGTTATTCAATCTCCAGCCAATACAGAATGGGTATCCTTCGGAACCTATTTTCAAGGGATTACTTATTATTCAAAAAAGCCTTGCCGAGTTGTCGCAGGAACTGGTGAACTTCGTTTCGGCAAGGAGCGACTGTCTTCGGAGGAGGCAGCTCTTCGTTTTTATGAAAAACCAACTCAGATAGAACAGGCGTTAGCGGATACGCAGCGGCTATTTCCAGAAGCCCCTATAAGAATGATTGCAAAAGTTAAAATATGGAAGCTTATCCCTCAAGGGATACAAGATCAATGGATTATTTTGGATCAAAATCAAGATTTAAACTTATTACTTGCCCCTCGTAACGCATCACAACCTCCTCCTAACACTCGGTAAATCCTATGGAGACTCAAATTAAAAATCATTCGTTCGATTCCAACCGATTTAAGTACCTGAATACTCTTATTCATGTCTATGTGGTTATTTTAATGGTTTCAAATTTAGTGGGCCAAAAGATTACCAATTTTGGCTCCTTCAACATCATGGACTCCACTTTTGAGATTCAATTTAGTGGAGCCCAACTTCTTTTTCCCATCACCTATATCTTCGGTGACATATTTACCGAAGTCTATGGCTACGGTGCATCTCGAAGAGCAATCTGGATTGCTTTCTTCGCCTCGGCGCTGATGGCAGCAATGTGCGCCTTTATGGTTTGGTTACCCTATGATCCTGCCTGGAAGAATCAAATGGCTTTCGAGGCAGTGCTAGGTCAAGTCCCTCGCATGGTGATCTTCAGTCTGGTTGCTTTTTGGGCCGGTGAGTTTGTTAATTCTTATGTCCTCGCCAAAATGAAGATTATGACCAAGGGTCAGAAATTATGGACCCGTACGATTGGTAGCACCATCGCTGGACAACTCGTCGACTCGCTGATCATTAATTTTGGATTTCATACGGGACAGATCCCTGTGGGCATTATTCTAAATTTAGTCGTGTCGGGGTATTTTGCTAAAGTGATTTATGAAGTTCTGATGACACCCATTACTTATGCCACCGTTAAATATCTTAAACAGGTTGAAGCTGTGGATGTCTTTGACTATGAAACTGATTTTAATCCTTTCCCTCTAGGAAAAAATAATGAACGATCCTAAAACTATCCCGGGCGAAAAGTTTGGGCACTGGTTGCGGACCTATCGTTGGCCTATCTTTCTCTCATTGCTATACCTTAGCCTTATTCCCCTTCGGGGTTTCTGGTCACCCGACGAGCCTGATTTTGCACAAGCTGTTCGCGAGATGATTGACCGGAACGAATGGGTATTTCCTTATTTCAATGGCCTTATTTATACCGAAAAACCCATTCTCTTTTATTGGCTAATGAAAATATCTAATGGATTAGGAATAGCCCTAGGCGGAACGCCAGAATCCATAAATAATCTCATCCCTTGGGCGTTGCGTCTGCCATCGGTTCTAAGTAGCATCTTTTTCTTCTTCTTTCTTAAGAGCTGGGCACAGCGTTTTCTCAGCGAATCACTCTCTCATCATTCAGTTATGATTTTAGGCGTGTTTCCACTATGGTTCTGGCAAGGTCAGTTTATTCAGATCGATATGCTTTTTGCTGTGTTGCTTGCTTCTTGTTGGATGTATTGGATCGGTGGTTATCTTCTTGAAAATGGTTTAGCCCCTTATCGTGAGGATAACGAGGCTCCTCGCCTATATCGACGCGCCACGGTCTGCTTGGGGCTTGCGACATTAACGAAAGGGCCATTAGCCCTCGTGCTGACAATCGCCATACTTTTGGCCTTCTTGTGGACACAGCGAAAGAGATATCAACTGAAAGAATTTCACTTTTTTAGCCTACTGGCCTTGTTCGTACTAATTGTTCTACCTTGGTACGCGATAGCTATCTACCGGGCTGGGTGGTCTTACGGCTACTATCTAATCATTTATCAAAATATAGAACGGGCTCTTCGGGCTTGGGATCATATTCAACCGTGGTGGAAGTATTTTGAGTATGCTTTGGGGGATATTTTTCCTTGGTCTCTCCTATTGGTACCTAGTCTGATGAGTATTTATAAAAACAGAGAAAATCGAAGTCCACTCATGATCTTCATTTCACTGTGTATTATCATTCCCTTTGTTTTACTTTCGTTTTCGGAGAGCAAGCAAGGGAAATACCTCCTGATGAGTTTCCCCTTCGCTAGCTTGGTTATTGCAGGCTTTTTAAATGAAATCCTCATCCAAAGGAGTAGACTGATCGCCGGCTTAACGCACCTCACGCTACTGATTGCCCCCCTAGCGCTTTGGGCGGTCTTCCTCATATTGCTGCTTCGTATTGAACAATTAATTTCGATTCCCGATTTGCCTCCTATTTTTTTTGAACCGGCTGTACAAAGTTGTCTTCGGGTTCTCCTGTGCATTACCTCTCTCGGTTTAATCGCCGTAATTTATCGAATTTTTTCAAGAGATCTCATGGCAGCTAGCAAAGAGTTATGCGTGACGCTTGTCCTTCTTTTTACTTCGGCAGGACACTTGGGCTTTCCTATTTTGGAGCCCATGAAGAACTTTAAGGATTGGGGGTCAGAAACTAGGCCCATCACTAAGGATAGGGCCGTCTTTTTTTGGCGAACCGTTAGGGGCGGAGCCCTTCTTTACACTCAGCAATCCATGCCCGAGATTCATGAAACGGATCGGGCTCTCCAGATATCATCCGGCAATTTTCTTGTTGCCATGGCGAGTGACTGGGCAAGCGTCACGAGTCAACCCTCAGGTTCAGGGCTCTTATCCGCTTTTACAGCCGTAACGGAAGTACCATCAGGATCGGATCGGATCTTATTGCTGCAACGAAAATAGAAATTATTACGGGATAAGGTTAGTCTCATTTGTAGGAGTAGATTTATGAACTCACTGAGAGCGCTACCTTGGATCATCAGTTCGGTGACGCTAAATGCTCTGGCTCAAGTATTTCTTAAGCGGGGCTTAGGTCGTGTCTCTATTGATGGCCTATCTTCGTTCCTACCTCTTCTTGGCATCCCTTGGGTTTGGGCAGGCTTAATAGCCTATGGAGTGAGCCTTCTGGTATGGCTTAAGGCACTATCGCTCGTTCCTGTAAGTTTCGCTTATCCATTTTTAGCACTTGGTTTTATTTTGAATGGTCTCTTTGCTTATTTTTTCTTATCTGAATCGATCCCAATGATTCGTTGGGTAGCTCTCATTCTTATAAGTGTTGGGATTCTATTGCAAGGAATGTCTTACCAATCTTAAGTATTCACATCTCGAACTTCGATCTCTTTAAGATAAACTAATATATTCATTGTTCTAGGAGTTCGTCGTATGAAATCGCCGGTTCGAGTTGCCATCACGGGTGCAGCAGGGCAGATTGGTTACAGCCTATTGTTTCGTATCGCTTCAGGATCAATGCTAGGCCCCGACCAACCTGTGATTCTCCAATTACTCGAGATCACCCCCGCCTTAAAAGCCCTTCAGGGGGTAGTGATGGAACTTCAGGATGGGGCATTCCCATTGATTGCAGGCATCGAGGTGAGTGATAATCCCCTCGAAGCCTTTAAAGACGTTCATTACGCACTTTTGGTGGGCGCAATGCCTCGCAAAGCTGGCATGGAGCGAGGAGATCTTTTGAGTGCTAATGGAGGTATTTTTAAACCTCAGGGATTTGCGCTGAGCGAAGTGGCCGATCGAAATGTTAAAGTTCTTGTCGTCGGTAATCCTGCCAATACCAACGCCCTTATCGCATTGAAAAATGCCCCTAAACTCCACCCTAGTCAATTTCATGCCATGATGCGCTTAGATCACAACCGTGCTGTAGCCCAATTAGCCAATTACTTAAAAGTCAGGGTGTCAGATATAACGCAGATGACAGTTTGGGGTAATCACAGTTCTACTCAGTTTCCAGACCTGTTCAATTGCCTAGTAAATGGTAAACCTGCAGTTGAGCAAATTCATGACCCCTCATGGTATGAGCAGAATTTTTTACCGACTGTCGCCAAGAGAGGCGCCGCCATTATTGAAGCAAGAGGCCTATCAAGTGCCGCCTCAGCAGCCAATGCAGCCATCGACCATATGCGAGATTGGGTCTTAGGAACCTCCCATGGAAGTGTCTCTATGGCTCTTTGCTCCGATGGAAGTTATGGCATCCCCTCTGACTTAATATTTGGATTTCCTTGCGTTTCCAAAAATTCAACAGCCACAGTATTCCCAGGTTTCGAATTCAATGAATTCGCGGCCAGTCGAATTAAGATGACCACAGATGAACTGATCGAAGAGCGAGATGCGATTCTTGCCCTTGGGCTTCTTTAGGAGAGGCCCCCAATCAACAAAAAAAGCTCCGAAAGGAGCTTTTTTTGTTGTGACGCACCATAAAGTTACCTAACTGCAACCGGTGGTGCCACCGCAGGTTTGGCACTTCATGCAAGCACCGTTGCGCACTAGGGTTAAATGACCACATTCAGGACACGGATCGCCTGTGTATCCTTTTTCTTTTGCCAGTTGTGAAGGCGAAGTTTGTTGTTTGGATGCTTGCCCAGAAACAACCGAGACAAGTTGTGGCTGAACAACTGGCTTCGTGGAAGCGGCTGCCGTGGGAGGCTCCATAGTTGATTTATCGAAGGGCAACGGAGTTCCATGAACTAACTCTTTGGTCGCCGTAGAGAACGGAGCTAGATTCTCAGGTTTTTTCTGAACCTCAGAATCTAGAACTTCTTCATCAACGTGAGCTAAGTCATGCCGACCTAGATAAGTGATAGCCAATTCTCTGAAAATGAAATCGATAAGGGAGGTTGTAATTTTGATCTTTTCACTACCCATGACCATGCCATTGGGTTCGAAGCGAGTAAAAAGGAAGGCCTCACAGAATTCCTCTAATGGGACTCCATGCTGGAGACCCATACTCACTGAGATGGCAAAGCAATTTAACAGGCTCCTAAATGCCGCCCCTTCTTTATGGATATCTAAGAAGATTTCTCCCAAGGCCCCATCTTCGTATTCCCCTGTTCGGAGATAGAGTTTGGTCCCACCAATCGTAACGCCCTGCGTATAGCCACCTCGACGACTTGGCAATCTTCGTTGATAGGTTCGGACTACTTGCTGAGTGAGGGCTTGTGCCAAAATCGGTGTTTTTTCAGCATTTGTCATCTGGGGTTCTGACATCGACTCTAGGCCATCGAGTAGATCCAAATTAGTCGCCATGGCTTGACTCATTTTTGAACCGTCGCGATAAAGGGCAACCGCCTTAAGCATCAAAGACCATGACGCCTCATAAATTCGTGCTACATCTTCCACCGTAGATTCGGCAGGGAGATTGATGGTCTTACTAATGGCGCCACTCAAGAAAGGTTGGGCTGCGCCCATCATACGTAGATGGCCTTCAGGGGCAATATAGCGTTTCCCCGTTCGACCACAGCGATTAGCGCAATCAAAGATTGCAAGATGTTCGTCTCGGAGATGAGGAGCTCCTTCGACGGTCATCGTTCCCGTGAGGGCTTGAATAAAGGTATCCACACGGTCCTGGGAAAAATGCTTTTTGAGTCGATCGGTATCAACCACAAAAGAAGGATCAAAGGCGGACTTGAGTTGAAGTTCAAGATGAATAATCTCTTCTTCTGACCAGCCGTTCTCCAGCATGTTGGCTCTCGTAATACCAGGTGTTTCATTGGTGATATCGAGCCAACCCACCACATGGCGCTCGATTTCTTTAATCTCGGAAGGGGAATAGCCTAGTCGAGCTAAAGCTTCGGGGATGGCAGAATTAACCAGTTTAAAATAGCCTCCGCCGGCTAGTTTTTTAAATTTGACTAGCGCAAAGTCCGGTTCGACCCCTGTGGTATCGCAGTCCATCAAAAGACCAATTGTCCCGGTGGGGGCTAGAACGGTCACTTGTGCGTTGCGAAAGCCGTACTTCTCTCCCAAATCAAGTGCCTTATCCCAACTTTCTCGGGCAGCTTCAAGGATACGCTTGGGAACACCTTTGCCATGAAGTCCCTGAGGAGGCACGCTGAGCGACTCATATTCTTGTTCGGGGGCATTGTAAGCTGCTCGACGATGATTGCGGATCACCCGAAGCATATTTTCTGAATTTTTAGAGTATTTAGGGAACGGCCCTAGTTCTGAAGCCATCGCAGCTGATGTAGCGTAAGCATCACCCGTCAAAATGGCCGTCAAAGACGCACACCACTGCGTACCTTCAGGAGAATCGTAAGGGATCCCCATACGCATTAACATAGCCCCTAGATTTGCGTAGCCAAGTCCTAGCGTCCGGAAGTCATAAGATAGTTGCGCTATGGAGTCGCTTGGAAATTGAGCCATCAAAACAGAAATCTCGAGAACAATGGTCCAAAGTTTAACGCCGTGGCGATAGCCCTCTAAATCGAAGCCCCCATCTGCAGTTAAGAAGGTACAAAGATTTAGGGATGCCAGATTACATGCCGTATCATCCAAAAACATATATTCAGAACAGGGGTTGCTGGCATTGATGCGCCCATCTTGAGGGCAGGTATGCCAATCGTTGATGGTGGTATCAAATTGAATTCCCGGATCTGCGCAGGCCCAGGCTGCCCGATTAACTTTTTTCCATAAATCCTTAGCTCTAAGCCTCTTATGAACTTTTCCATCGACTCTTCGCTTGAGATCCCAATCCCCGTCGACTTCAAGGGCCCTCATAAAGGAATCTGGAATGCGAATCGAATTATTCGAGTTCATTCCAGTGACACTCATGTAACCCTCGCCATCCCAACTTGTGTCGTATTGATTAATGTTTCGATCAAAGTCTTTTAAATCGAGGCGCCCCATGCATTGAGATAGAAAAGCAGCCGGCACCCCTTCTTTTTTTGCGGTTGCCAAAGCTTTTCGAAGGGCCTCATTGGTTTTGGGGTTGGAATCTTGCGTAGTCGAAGTTTCTACTGCGGAGCACAGTTGATCCCATGCCTTTTTGCATAAATGGCTTCCGGCAGCCAACATCGCTACCTTTTGTTCCTCCAGCACTTTCCAATCAATAAAGGTTTCAATATCGGGATGGTCTAAATCTAGACAGACCATCTTAGCGGCTCTACGGGTGGTCCCCCCGCTTTTAATAGCTCCTGCCGCCCGGTCCCCCACGGCTAGAAAACTCATGAGGCCCGAAGATTTTCCACCACCACTGAGAGGCTCCTCGGATCCACGAACTTTAGAAAAATTTGAACCTGTGCCTGAACCATATTTGAAGATGCGGGCTTCTCGTGTCCAGAGATCCATGATGCCACCCGGATTAACGAGATCATCTGAAACACTTTGAATGAAGCATGCGTGAGGTTGAGGTCGTTCGTAAGCGTTGACAGATTTTTTTAATTTTCCTGTTTTAGAATCCACATAGGAATGGCCCTGTGCGGGACCCTCAATACCGTAAGCAAAATGGAGTCCTGTATTGAACCATTGAGGCGAGTTAGGAGCACACATTTGCTTGGCCAACATGTATACCAATTCATCATAAAAAGCCTGTCCATCTTGGGCAGAATCGAAATACCCATGGGTTTCACCCCAGTGCCTCCAACATCCTGCAAGTCGATGAAAAACCTGTCTCGAATCGGTCTCTCCTCCATTTTGTGCATCGATACCTTTTCGTCGAAAATACTTCTGAGCAAGAATATCCACAGCAACCTGAGACCAAAAATCAGGAACTAAAACATCTTTAGCTTCAAATACGATGGTTCCGTCAAGTTTGGATATACGACTTACACGCGGAACAAAATTAATCCCTTTGAGAGCGTCTTGACCTTCGATCGTAAAGTGTCTTGTGATTTTCATGAAACAAGTTCCTCGTGCTGTAAAAGTTGGTAATGGTTTTGAAATCAGGCTTTTTTGTAAGAAACAGACTGATGTCCCAGGGTATACCGGGGATCCGTACCGCAAGGGGTGGGGTCGGCTTAGTAGAATCACCCCTATGCCTTGTGCCGTCAAGGGGGTATCTTGAAGTTTTATTTGAACCTCTAACCCCTATTTATTGAATCTCAGACCTGCAGTTAAAAAGGTGCAATTATAGGGTCTAAACACTCGTTATATCGTGACCTTGGTGTCTTTCAGGTTTTTATATGGGTACCCCTTTGGGCGATCGCAAACCTCGTATAACGGGCATAATGCGCAAATAGTCAAATTTAGTTTTGTGGGGCAGTTGCCATCAATTCCCATATGGGCCAGGGGGTAGTCAAATCGAAGGGGATCCATCGGATCCACGGTTCTTAAGGCCTCGGTGATTCGGATGGCTAATTTATTGTTAACCCCCTTCTGATTATGAATACCTAAATACCGGGTGATCCTTCCTATGTGGACATCAACGGGGATAATCAGATCGGACGGAGGGTAGCGGCTCCAGATTCCGAGATCAGGCCACCCCGAGCGTACAAACCATCGGATCATCATCCTCCAACGTTTAGCCGTCGAACCCTCATTGGGATTTGGCAAATTAAAACGGAGGCCATAGCTCATGGGTAAATCTTTTTTTAAATTTTCGATTAGTAAACCTAATTGATTATCTGCAGTTGATTTCTTTGTTGGCACAAGCCTCTGTTCTAGCCCTCC